>ERZ772969.662-NODE-662-length-31082-cov-2.911658_pt1 | contig 31082 bp, 25 predicted proteins | sample MGYA00511676_ERZ772969 | MGnify/ENA primary metagenome ERZ772969 (study PRJEB29015, sample SAMEA2737651) | human gut metagenome | biome: human gut; feature: human-associated habitat; material: faeces | place: China | collected 2012 ... | reverse complement strand
GCAGGGTGACTATGAATAAATAAATTTTCTTCATGATTGGTTTCTTGTCTGTTTATTTGATTGGCTATCTTTTGTTTCAGAAGCTGAGGCTACAATGTATGCCCAGACCGCCTGATTTCAGGGGATTCCTGTTCATATTGGTGTTGACAACCGTGGGTTCTAGGCGCAAACTCAAGTCGTCAGAGATGTCAAACTCTGACAAAGAGGCGTCAACGTAGGCATCGATTACCGACAAAGCGTAGACCCCGATGAGCGTGAAGAAGCTCAAGTCGCGCCAACGACGGTAGCGATCCTTGCGCTTTCTAAACAGTTCCTTGTATCTATCAATGTTCGATGCGTCGATTTGGTTGCCTAAATGCAGAAACTGTTTGTAACTCTGCGATTGCGGATCGTTGTCCATCAGGTCGATGTAAGCTTGCGAATAGTCGTGATACATCTGGTTATTCCAGCGCATGGCATAGTAGCAGCCCACAAAACCACCATAGACAATGGGCAGCTTCCAGTATTTCCGGTTGTAGATTTGACCAGCTCCTGGCAGAACAACAGCCAGCCACATGGCTCGTTTGGCATCAGGTCGCCAGGTGTTCCAGTCGCGCTTGATTTTCTTTGCGGCCTTTTCTGACTCTGCAAAGACAAGGGTGTCTGATGGGTTAATAGCCTTTTCTGCGGGGATGGCCTTGGCGTTGTCTTCTCCGATAATGACGCGTGGGTCGGTGTCCTTGATGCTGTCGCCCACTTGAATCTGAGCTTGACACCATGCAGCACACAGCAGAATGGCGCATGTCAAGCTGATACGAAGGGACGATGATAGGTTGTCACGCATGGTTTTCACGAAAGTAACTTAGTCTTTCAGTTTGTCAAAGATGTTCATCAGTCGTTCCAATTCCTGCTCGTTGGCGAAAGGAATGCTGATTTTGCCTTTTCCCTTGGCACTACATGTCATTTGAACTTTTGTCTTCAGAAATGTAGATAAGCGCAGTCTCAGCACGTCAAACTCCTCTGGCAAGCCGCCCTTGGCCGAGCTATGTTTCTCTGATTTCCGCAGCTCCCCGCCGTTTTTGAGTTGTTGTGCCAGTTCTTCCACCTTTCTAACCGGGTAGCCATTCTTCTGCACTTCCTTGAACAGCTTGATTTGCATCGACGGACTTTCTACGGCCAGCAAAGCCCGCGCGTGGCCCATGTCAATCTCTTTCTTCTGCAAAGCCATTTGTACTTGAGCCGGCAGCTTCAGTAAGCGCAGGTAATTGGTGATGGCCGTGCGGCTCTTTCCCACGTGCTTTGACACTTTCTCTTGCGTCATGCCGCTCTTTTCCATGAGCTTTTCGTAAGCCAGAGCGATTTCTATGGCATTGAGGTCTTCGCGCTGAATGTTCTCCACCAATGCCATTTCCATGACAGTTTCGTCATCAATGGTCCGAATATACGCGGGTATAGCCTCTAAACCAACGATTTGTGAGGCGCGCCAACGACGCTCACCCGCTACAATTTGATATTTGTCGGCGGCCACTTGGCGTAGGGTGATGGGTTGAATGATGCCAATTTCTCGAATGCTTGATGCCAGTTCTTCCAACGCCTCTTGGTCAAATTCGCGGCGAGGCTGGTTGGGATTGGCTTCAATTTGTTCGATAGGCACTTCGTTGATGGTCGAACTGCCTTGCGTTTGTATATTATCTGTCGAAATGAGAGCGTCGAGGCCGCGCCCTAATGCCGGAGCCTTTGGTGAATGACTATATTTTTTTCGTACTGCCATGAGTCTGTTTTACTTATTGGAAGGATGGAATATAGTGGTTTTAATTTTAAATAGAACAACGGAAAATGTGTGTTAACGCTGGCCGAAGAAAGCTGTAGAGTCCTGACATTCCGCTATCTTGGCGTCTACTACTCAAGCGTTCTTACCGATGATTTCCCTGGCCAAGTTCAGGTGATTCTTGGCCCCCGACGAGTCGGCATCGTACAGGATGACCGGCAAACCGTGACTCGGACTTTCGCTGAGCTTCACGTTTCGTTGAATCACCGTCTTGAAGACCAGCTCCTGGAAGTGCCGCTTCACCTCGTCGTATATCTGATTGGCCAGTCGCAAACGACTATCGTACATCGTCAAGAGGAAACCTTCGATTTCCAATTTCGGGTTCAGTTTGCTCTTGATAATCTTGATGGTGTTGAGCAGTTTGCTGATACCTTCCAGGGCGAAATATTCACATTGCACGGGAATGATGACCGAGTCGGATGCCGTGAGCGCGTTCACCGTGATCAAACCCAGTGACGGACTGCAATCAATGAGTATGTAATCGTAGTCATCGCGGATGGGATCTAAGATGTTCTTGATTACTTTTTCTCGGTTGTCCAGGTTCAACATCTCTATCTCTGCGCCCACCAGGTCGATGTGGCTCGGTATGATGTCCAGCCCGGTAATGTCTGTGGTGTAGATGGCATCACGCACGTCAGCCTTGTTGATGATGCATTCGTATAGCGAACAGTCCACCTCCTTGATGTCTACGCCCAGACCGCTGGAGGCGTTGGCCTGCGGGTCGGCATCAACGATGAGTACCGATTTCTCGAGCGTAGCTAAAGATGCGCCCAGATTGATGGTGGTGGTGGTCTTGCCTACACCACCTTTTTGATTCGCTAAAGCTATGATTTTTCCCATTTTCAGTATCCTTCTAAAGACATTAAATTGTTGCAAAGTTACATATTTTGTATGACAAAGTACCCATTTAAACTTTTTTTCGTACTTTTGCATGAGAATTAATAGGAATATCACCTGCCGAATCAAGCAAATTTACTTTCTCACTTCAGATAGTTTTCCTTGAGCTTTTCGGCTTGATTAAAAGCGATAAAAGACATGCAGACAGAGCGACCCTTGATTTTGATTTCAAACGATGACGGCTATCATTCACCCGGCATTCATGCCTTGGTAGACATGGTTTCCGATTTGGCAGATGTACTGGTCTGCGCACCAGAGGCAGCTCGTTCGGGCTTTTCGTGTGCTTTTTCGGCTGTGGAATATTTGCGGTTAAAGCGCAGGAAGGACATCGGAACGGCTCAAGTATGGTCGTGCAGCGGTACACCGGTCGACTGTGTGAAGCTGGCTCTCGACCAGTTGTGCCCCAACAGGAGGCCGGCTCTCATCCTGGGCGGCATCAACCACGGCGACAATTCGTCTGTGAACAATCACTATTCGGGTACCATGGGCATCGCCATGGAAGGCTGCATGAAGTACATCCCCTCGGTGGCTTTCTCCAGTTGTTATTACGAGGAAGACGCCAACCTTGAACCGTTGCGTCCATACGTGCGGATGGTGGTGAAGAAGGTGCTGGCGGACGGGCTTCCCAAGGGCATCTGCCTGAACGTCAACTTTCCTGCCCGACAAGTGTTCGAGGGTATCAAAGCGTGCCGAATGACGATGGGCAGGTGGGTCAACGAGATTGTAAAACAACATCATCCGCGCCAATACGATTATTATTGGGTGGTGGGTGAGTATCAGAACGATGAGCCTGATGCCGAGGACTCCGATCAGTGGGCACTCAATCATGGCTACGTTGCCATTACGCCCACTAAGATGGATGTCACCGCTTACGAGTTTATGGATGAGATCAGAGAATGGGAAAAACCAGTTGCCCCTTCGGCATTCAACGCCCAAGACTAACCCATGAAGGCTCTTTGAACCGCTCGCAGCTTGCTGAACACTCTATATTTTTGAGCGTGCGCACCATACTATATTCCAAAATCATGAACTTATGAAGTATTATTTGATTGTTGGCGAAGCCAGTGGAGACTTGCATGCCTCGCACTTGATGACGGCTTTGAAAAAACAGGACAATGACGCTCAGTTTCGATTCTTCGGCGGAGACCTCATGACGGCGGTTGGGGGAGAGCGGGTGAGGCATTTCAAAGAAATGGCGTACATGGGTTTTATCCCCGTGCTGCTGCACCTGCGAACCATCTTCAAGAACATGAAAATGTGTAAAGAAGACATTGTTCGGTGGCGGCCCGATGTGGTGATTTTGGTCGACTATGCCGGGTTTAACCTGAATATTGCTAAGTTCTTGAAAACCAATACAAACATACCTGCTTATTATTACATATCGCCCAAACTTTGGGCTTGGAAGGAATACCGCATCAAGAACATCAAGCGCGATGTGGCTGAGCTGTTTTCCATCTTGCCTTTCGAGGTTTCTTTTTTCGAGCATAAGCATCATTATCCTATCCATTATGTAGGCAATCCGACGGCCGATGAGGTGCGTCAGTTCCGTGCTTCATATACCGAAAGTTTCGAGAAGTTTTGTATTGCGAATAATCTTGACAAAAATAAGCCTATCATAGCCTTGCTAGCAGGAAGTAGAAAGCAGGAAATTAAGGACAATTTGCCTGCCATGATTCAGGCTACCAATGCTTATCCCCAATACCAACCCGTGCTGGCGGGAGCGCCAGCTATTGAGGATGCTTATTACGAAGAGTACCTGACCGGTACGAACGTCGCCTTGGTAAAAAACAAAACTTATTCGTTATTGGCTCATGCTACGGCAGCTTTGGTGACCAGTGGCACTGCAACGCTTGAAACGGCTTTGTTCGATGTGCCGCAAGTAGTGTGTTACAAGACGCCTGTACCCCGACTCATACGCTTTGCGTTCAAGCATATCATTAAAGTAAAGTACATCTCTTTGGTCAACCTCGTCGCTGATCGGGAAGTGGTGCGAGAACTGTTTGCCGACCGCTTTACCCTCGCGAACATCGTCAAAGAACTGGGACTTATCCTGCCGGGTGGCGGAGAACGCCAGAAAATGCTCGTCGATTATGCCGAGGTGCGTCATCAGTTGGGCGATCATGTAGCCCCAGACAATGCCGCCAGAATCATGGTTTCATTGTTGAAGGGCGAGCGGCAGTAACCGAGTGGTGTCCGATCTTTTTAATGAGTTTCTTTACTCCTTGTTTATCAGTGCTTTACAAGCTTGTTTCAAAGTCTATGAGTTTGACCTGTAAAGTCATTGAGTTTGCCTGCCAAAATGAATGACTTTAGCTGGCAAACTCAATGCTATTGATGTGTGAGGGTAGGGGTGTGATTCATCACGCACTGCCCCAGAAAAATAGTGAATCACGGTTTATGCCATCCAAATCGCGATTGACCGAAGGACGGATCGTGACGACTGCCTCTTTTAGTACGGTCTATGCCGTGGTATCAAGGTTATGCTTCGGTTTATTTCACAATCCCCATCTTTTTCATTTCTTGCAGCAGCACATCCGCCATTCTCATGAAACCAAGATCTGTAAAATGAATGCCATCGACCGTTGCTTCACCGTCGTTTCCGATGAGGTTGTTGCTGCTGATGTAATAGAGGTTGTTGTCTCCTTTTGCCTTGAGTGCCTGAAAACATTTTTTCAGTTCGATATTCTTGTCGTGGACAACTTTACTAATCTCTTGATCGTAAGTACCATGGGGAAATATGGGGTTTTCGATGAGCACGATAGGTGTATTTGGATTTTCTTTTCTGATGATGTTGACGAAAGGAATTGTCTTGTTCTTGACATTCTCCGGGCCGTTGTTCGGTGCAAAATCAAGGATGAACATCTGCGCATTTGTCTTTTTGGCGATGACTTCAGCCACATCCATGTCCAGTCTGCCGTTGCCGCTGAATCCAAGATTGATTACCTCGGTGTTGAGCCAGCGTTCTAATATATTGGTAAAACTCATTCCCGGTCGGGCCGCACAGCCTCCTTGTGTGATGCTCGTTCCATACACAACGATGGGTGCTTCTGTCCTTGGAAATGGCAGCGAAGGTTGGGTGATGGTCTTGGTTGAGTCGATACCAATCTCAAGTGAAACGATTCCGTCATACAAGGGAAGGTAGAGCATGTACTCTCGCTCGATGGGTTTCATGTGATCGATGATGACTTGCGTGGAAACTTTCGCCGTAGGTCTGCCTGTTTTCATGAAAACCCATTTGCCTTGATCCCAGGTATATAAGTCAAGTCCTTTGGTTCCGGTGGGTGACATGTGGTTCATGTAGGCATCGTTCAAGGTTTCCCATCTGGCCGCAATCGTGGTGCTGTTGGTCTTGAACCTCACGGCGAGACCTGATGTGTTTTTGCCCAAATGCCAAACAGGAGGTCGGCAGGTGTTTTTTAATTCACGCGGCAAACGCTCGTATCTGGTTTCGGTATCATTGGATATCTTTCCAATAACTGGAAACTGATCGGCGTTGTAGTAGGTGATTTGTGAAAACACAAGGGTAGGTGACAATAAGGCCAGGAGGAAAAGGATGACTTTGAAATGGCGCATAAGTATGAGATTAATGTTATTGGTATGTAGTTTTTTCATGTTAACTCATTGTGTCTTGCAAATTTAGAAAATTAAAGTATAAAGCACAAACAAAAGACATGAAAAATGTTTATGCAAGCAAACAGAGGTGAAATGTGGTGCAGATGATTCTTGAGATGAATCGCCTGTATTGGTTTTGTGTATGTGGAAACCTTACAACAAGGTGATGGAATAGAGATAAATAACGGCTGCCGGGATGGCCATCAAGGCGGAGTCGATTCGGTCGAGGATTCCTCCGTGCCCGGGTAAGATGTTGCCACTGTCTTTAATGCCTAATGTACGTTTGAACAAAGACTCGACTAGATCGCCCCAAGTGCCAAATATGACTACAACTAATCCTAATCCGAGCCATTCTATGAGGTTGAGTCCAGATAAGTTTTCCCCTTGCGACTCAATAAAGTATATAATGGAAGCCATGATTAAAACGAGGATACCACCTCCGATGCTGCCTTCCCAACTTTTAGCAGGCGAGATGCGTGGAAATAGTTTGTGCTTTCCAAAAAGTGAGCCTGTGCAATAGGCACCGGTGTCGTTGGTCCACAGAAAAATGAAGATGCTCAGCGGTAAAAGATAATAGTAGTAATTCTGTCCATCTGTTGCTTGTCTAAAAGCTACAACGTTAATCATAGACAGCGGTAGGGCAATGTACATTTGTGAAAGCATGGTGTACGCCCAGTCGCCGACGCTGTCACCGCTCTTGGTATATAATCCACTGATGAAAAGATAAATAATGGTCAATAGATAAGGAATGAATACGGCATGTGTATGAATGGTTCCACTATTGATGCCTGCCACTGCTAAAAAGAAATAAACACCCGAAATAGTGGTAATGAACCGGTTGACGTTTACATGTTTGTACGCATTGGTTAGGCCTGTAAATTCCCAAATAGCCATGCCTGTAATAAGTGAAAACACAATAATCATATTAAAGGCCTGTAAAAAACATGTTACCAGGATGGCTACGTATAGAATACCAGTGATGCTTCGCGTAATGAGATTTTTAAGTTTTGGTGTCATGGATGGTTCATAGTTAACGAGTTCATAAGTTGATGAGTTCACAAGTTGATAGTGAGGAGTTGACAAGTCGACAAGTAATAAGTCTATTTACTCGTCAACTTGTCAACTAAAAACTCGTCAACTAAAACTCTTGTTTACTCTCTTTCAGTGCCCTCTGATGCTCTTCTTCAGCCGCTTTTACTTCTTCCGGCATGTCTTCCAGCTTGGGTTCGTTGTCTCGCATGATTTCTTGTGAGCGGCTGACCCATGGTCGTTTGCCGAATATCTTTTCAACGTCTTCAGCGAAGATGACCTCGCGAGTGAGCAAAAGTTCTGCCAGCTTGGCATGACCCTCTTTGTGTTCTGTGAGTATTTGCTTGGCTCTGTCGTACTGTTCGTTGATCATCTTCAGCACCTCGTCATCGATAATCTTTGCCGTGGTCTCTGAATAGGGCTTCTGGAACTGATATTCTTGGTTGTTGTAGTAGCAAATGTTGGGCAGTACGTCGCTCATACCGGCGTAGGCAATCATGCTATACGAACTCTTTGTAGCACGCTCCAGATCGTTGATGGCACCAGTTGAAATCTGTCCTACGCACAGTTCTTCGGCAGCACGGCCACCCAATAAGGCGCACATCTCGTCGAGCATCTGCTCCTTCGTGGTGATTTGTCGCTCTTCGGGTAGATACCATGCGGCGCCTAAGGCTCTTCCACGCGGCACGATAGAGACCTTAACAAGCGGATGAGCATGCTCGCAGAACCATGAAACGGTGGCGTGTCCGGCCTCATGAAGAGCGATGGCGCGCTTCTCATCAGCGGTCATAATCTTGGTTTTCTTTTCCAGTCCACCCACGATACGGTCAACTGCATCCAGGAAATCTTGCTTTCCAACTTGTGTCTTATTGTGTCTTGCGGCAATCAATGCGGCCTCGTTGCAGACGTTAGCGATGTCGGCACCCGAGAATCCCGGTGTTTGTCGAGACAGGAAGTCGATGTCCAAATCAGGTGCTACCTTCACTCTACGAAGATGAACCAGGAATATTTCCTTGCGTTCGGGCAGGTCGGGCAAGTCCACACTGATTTGTCTGTCAAAGCGTCCTGCACGCAACAGGGCATTGTCGAGCATGTCGGCGCGGTTGGTGGCAGCCAGAATAATGACGCCACTGTTGGTGCCAAAGCCGTCCATTTCGGTCAGCAAGGCATTCAACGTGTTCTCCCTTTCATCGTTTCCGCCCATGGCTGGATTCTTGCTGCGGGCCCTTCCTACGGCATCAATCTCATCGATGAAGATGATACAGGGTGATTTTTCCTTGGCTTGTCGGAACAAGTCGCGCACACGACTGGCACCAACACCGACGAACATCTCTACGAAATCGGATCCACTCATGGAGAAGAAAGGCACACCAGCTTCACCTGCAACCGCCTTTGCCAGCAAGGTTTTACCAGTTCCCGGAGGTCCTACGAGCAATGCTCCCTTGGGTATTTTACCGCCCAGGTCGGTGTATTTCTGCGGATTTTTTAGGAAGTCAACTATCTCTTGCACCTCTTGTTTGGCGCCAGCTTGTCCTGCTACATCCTTGAAAGTGATGCCTAAATCGTTGCCTTTCTCGTACATCTTGGCCTTACTCTTACCAACATTGAAGACGCCACCAGACCCACCGGCACCTCCGCCACCCATTCTTCGCATCAGGAAAATCCACATGACGATGAGAAAAATGGGGAATGAGAGGTTGAGAAGAATGTTCATCAGGTCGCTTCCTTTCTCGTTCTCATAGCTGAAGTCGGCAATTTTACCAGATGATTGTTCTGCTGTTAGGTATTTTTCCAGTTCGTCAACCGATCCAAATTCCACCTCAACATAGGGAGAAGTGCCCGTCTGTTTGGCCGTCATGTTGAAGACATCGCGGATGTGTTCGGGCTTAACGTACATCTTCAATATATTCTGTTCCTTGTTGATGACTACATTCTTGGCGTAACCTTTTGCGATATACTGCTTGAATTTCGAATAAGTAGCTTTCTTAGTGGCGCTTGCGTTGCCCAAGGAGTTACCACCTCCGGTCATGAAAAATATGGCCAGTGTAATAGCAACAATTGCGTAGATCCAGTTCATATTGAACTTAGGCATCTTGGGTTGGTTGTCGTTGTTATTGTTGTAGGGATTGTTTTTATTGTCCATAAAGATGAATTCTGTTATAATAGGATAGGAATATCAAATGCCATGCCAATTTAATCTTGGTCTGGAATTCTCGTCAGTTTGGCGTCTTCCCAAAGGTTCTCCAGGTCATAGAAAGCTCTTGTTTCCGGCAAGAAGACGTGTACCAGCACATCAGTGAAATCAATGGCCACCCATTGGTTCGCTCCAAGGCCGATGACATTGACCGGTTTCTCCTTCAAATCCTCACGGACTGTGTCGCCGATTGATTCAGAAATAGCCTCCACTTGGGTGGGAGAGTTGCCTTGACAGATGACAAAGTAATTGGCTATCGCCCCCTCAATGTTGCTTAAGTCAGCAATGACGATGTCCTGACCTTTCTTTTCTTGTATTCCTTTTGTAATGATGTCGACTAATTGTTTTGATTGTTTCATCCTTTCAAAAATGATGTATAATATGTGGTACTATTATCCTACAAAGTTAGTGCTAAATAACTACAAAAGGCATAAATTATGGAATAAATTTGTTTTTTTAAGAAAAAAGCACCACTTATTATTGCGTTATCAAAAAAAAATAGTAATTTTGCAGACGCAAATCGGCAACGACCGTATTTGATTTTGGGATATGGTGTAATGGTAACACAACAGATTCTGGTCCTGTCATTCTTGGTTCGAGTCCGAGTATCCCAACCGCTTAAAAGTGTTTTCTTATCATAGAAGGCACTTTTTTTTGATTCCTGAAGGGCTACATGCTAACTTAGTTCATCCATTAAAGGTGTTAGAAAACGGTTGCTTTTTCATCTTTTTTAAGTGTATGAGTTCGCTAAACCTCATTTTTTTTCTATAGTTTTGTAAAACATCAGACCATAAAAGGTATGAAAAAAATCAATTGCCAAATACTTTGTTTGTTATGGGCTTTCCTTTTAACGGGTTGTCTTGGACGAGCACAAGTAGCTGCAGAAAAAGAATTAGATATGAACGAACAGGCTGAATTATACTTGGCAGGTGGATGCTTTTGGGGTACAGAACACTTTTTGAAGCAAATCAATGGAGTTCTCCGTACAGAAGTTGGATATGCAAATGGACATGGACAAAATCCGTCTTATGAGGAGGTTTGTACAGATCAGACGGGTTTTGCAGAAGCTGTACACGTTGTTTATAATCCGCAAGTATTACCTATTTCTCTACTTTTAAAATTGTATTTTAAGACGATCGACCCTACCTCTTTAAATAGACAGGGTGGAGATGTCGGTACACAGTATCGCACCGGTATTTATTATACTGATGCACAGGAATTGCCCATGATTCAAGCTGAGATGGCTAAGCTGAGCAAAGAATATTCGAAGAAGATACAAATAGAAGTTCAGCCTCTTAGAAATTTCTATGCGGCAGAAGATTATCACCAGGATTACTTGGATAAAAATCCTGTAGGATATTGCCATGTTCCGCAAGCATTGATGCAATTTGCGCGTGTAGCCAACAAGGATTCAACCGAATCTTCACGTTATGTGAAGAAGACGGATGCTGAACTGAAGCAGCAGTTGACACCTTTACAATATGAGGTTACCCAGCATGCCGCCACCGAGCGTCCTTATGATAATGCGTACAATGATGAGTTTAGACCAGGCATCTATGTTGATGTAACCACTGGAGAACCGCTGTTTTTGAGTACCGATAAGTTTGAGTCTGGCTGTGGATGGCCTGCGTTCAGCAAGCCAATTGACCCACATTTCTTGGAAGAAAAGCAAGATTTGTCTCACGGCATGCAGCGTACTGAGGTGCGAAGTGCTAAGGGACAAGCCCATTTGGGACATGTTTTTAACGACGGTCCTAAAGACCGCGGTGGGTTACGATACTGTATTAACAGTGCTTCTTTGCGCTTTGTACCCAAAGAGGAAATGAAAGCGCAAGGATATGAAAAGTATCTTATTTTGCTGGAGCATTGAGAAAGACGGGTCGTCCCCGTTGGCTTAATGGACTTTAGTCAATGGGATGAGTGGCTTTCAAGTTGAGCTTTGGAAACTATAGGGAATTTCTCTCTAAAAGAAGAACTAAAACCAATAGATATGAGTTTACAAGATATTTTGAATCACCGACGTGCCATCCGTCATTTCGATTCTGCAAAACCACTTGACACAGCGCGTGTACGTCATTGCTTGGAGTTGGCTGCTTTGGCACCAACCAGTTCGAACATGCAACTTTGGGAGTGTTATCACGTCACTCAACCGAAGATTCTCAAAAAGCTGACCCATGCTCTTTTAGATCAGCAAACGGCAGAAACCGCACAGCAAATGGTGGTATTTGTCACGCGCAGGGACAAGCATCGGGCGCATGCCAAGGCTGTGAAGGCGTTCGAAATAGAGAATGTCATGCAAAACAGTCCCAAGGAGAAACAAGCCAAACGCATCAAAAAATGGCAGGTGTATTACGATTTTGTGATGCCACTGTTTTACACTCGCTTCTTTTGGTTGCTGGGCTTGTTTCGCAAATTGCTGGCGCAAACCATCGGATTGTTCCGTCCTATCGTGAAACAAGTGACCGAAGGCGATACGCGCATCACGGTTCAAAAGAGTTGCGCGCTTGTCGTCCAGACGTTCATGTTGGCCATGAGTGAGGAAGGATACGACACATGTCCTGTTGAGGGGTTTGATAGTTGGCTGGTCAAGAAGGCTTTGGGACTTCCTTACCACACGGAAATCAACATGGTTATCACGTGTGGCATTCGTCTGCCTGACGGTGTTCGATCCGAACGCTACCGCCTTCCTTTCGAGCAAGTGTACCATCAAGTGTGATAGTTAACGAGTTCACAAGTTGACTAGTTGACGAGTTGATGGTTGGTAAGTTGATGAATTGCTAATTTACCAGCTGTCTGCGTAGGCTTAAACATCGTGTGTTGCGAGTGACAATACAGAATAAATCCCAGAAGGCATCAAGCCAACTGGGATTTATTCGATCAATATAAATCGCTATTATTGCGTTATTCGGCATTCTTATTTTCAGCATCGATGGCCTTGATTTTCTCACGAATCATCTTGCAGTCATCCTTTAATTTCTCAACTTTCCGATTCATTTCGTCCAGCAGGTTGTTGCCTTTTTTACTCGATGCGTTCAGGAAGCCGAGGTTGTTTTCATAAGTTGTTATCTCCGACTTCAGCTGTTCGTAGCGGTGCATTAGTCTGCCACGCTCGTTGTCCAGCGCATCTTCGCCCATCTTGGCCATGTTCTTCAAGTTGTTTTTGAAGTTGTCAAGGTGTCGGCGAGCAAACGAAATGTGCAAGTCCTTATACAGCTTGTCCAAGATGTCGTGGTACTCCTGATAAACGTTATCTTTCTCTTTGTACGGAACATGTCCAATCTTGCCGTACTCGTCCACCAGTTCCTGTACCTTTTCCTTGGTGTTTTCATCAGGCTTTTCAGCTAACTCTTTCAGTTGAGCGATGATGGCTCGTTTGTTGTCCAGGTTCTCGTACTCGATATTTTTCGTGCTTGCATTGGCTTTGTTGCGCGCCTCGAAGAACGTGTTGCAAGCTGTGATAAAGTCGTTCCACAGCCGGTCGCCTTGTTTTCTGGGTACCATACCAATGGTTTTCCATTCTTTCTGCAAGGCAATGAGTTTGTCGCTCGTCGACTTCCAATCCGTACTGTCGGCCAAAGCCTGTGCTTTCTCCACAAGTTCTTTCTTCTTTTCGGCGTTCTCAGCGAAACGTTGTTTCATCTGCTTGAAGAACTCTGCCTTGTTTTGGAAGAACTGATCGCAGGCTGAGCGGAAACGTTCGAATATCTTGACGTTCATTTTTTGCGGGGCAAACCCTATCGTCTTCCATTCTGCCTGAATGGCGATAATCTCCTTTGTATGCTTTTCCCATTCGCCAGCCGTCTTGTATTCCTGTGCAACGATGTCCTCCACCTTCTCGCAAAGTGCTGTCTTTTTCGTCAGGTTTTCTTCTTCCTCCTGGCGCAATGTTTCGAAATGTTGCTGGTGACGCTTGTTGATGACGGTAGACGCAGCCTTAAAACGAGCCCAAATCTCTTCGCGCAGTTCTTTGGCTACCGGTCCAATTTCGCGGTATTGCTGATGCAATTCCTGCAATTGGTGGAAGGCACTAATTACGTCTTCTTCGTTGGCGAGGTTCTCAGCCGTTTCACACAGCTTCGTCTTCAGCTCCAGGTTTTTCTTGAAATCATATTCGCGGGCTTCCCGATTGAGGTTCAGCAAGTCGTAAAATTGCTCAACGTACAGCTGGTAGTTGCGCCACAGTTCGCTGGCGTTCTCTGCTGGTACGGCCTTAATCTCTTTCCATTGCTGTTGTAATGACTTGAACGCTTGGAACGATTTGTTGGCTTCGTCGGGCGATGTGGCCATCGCCTTGATTTTGTCAATAATCTCAAGTTTCTTTTTCAGATTCTCTTCTTTCTCTGCCTCTTGCTGTTGAAATATCTTAGCCCGCTTCTCTTTGATGATGGCCATCTCTGTTTTAAGGCTTTCTTCAAGCTTGTCTGGCACTATCTGATAATGCTCCGGATCGCCACCATTCTCAAGGTATTCCTTCTGCTGTGCCTCTCGTTCGGCCAGATGCAGCTTGTAGAAGGTGGTCTTGAGCAGGTCAAGTTCGCTCTTCTGTGGGTATTCATCGCTGTTGGCAATCTCCTTCAGTCTGTCCAGAACCTCTTGCTTCGTTGCGTAAATCTTCGGAGCTTCTTCCTCTTTTGGCGTTTCTTCTTCCTGTTTTGTCGCCTCAGGTTGCTCTGTGGTAGGTTCGCTCACAGGCTCTTGTTCGGCCTTGTTCTCTTGCGGCTCAGCCTCTTCCACGGTCGTTTGTTGTGGTTCTACATTCGTTTCCTTTTCTTCTTCGGATGTTTCACTGTTTGCTGGTTCAACCGTGTTTTCGGTGCCTACAACTTGTTTCTCGCTTTCTAAATTACCCTGCTTCGGGGTGCTTTCTTGAGAGTCCATCAGTTCACTGTTTTAAGTTGATGATTTGGTTTTCCGGTGCTTTGACACATCCAGGATGTGTCACTTGTTTGCCTTCACTTCGTCTATGTAGATGATTGTCATGCCGATAGTAAGGGCATTAGATGTTGCAAACTTATATAAAAATATGCTAATTTCCTAAACAATAGTGATTTTTTTATTGTTTTGTCTGTTTTAGAGTCTGTCCATGCTCGGTCTACAGCAGTCGTTTGCGGCGCATGATGGCCCATGAAACCACGGCCACGAGGATGGAAATGCCAAAGGCTACGATAAAACCGTACTTGTAGGTTTCCATGCCGTTGATGACGTTCATGCCATAGAGTGATGCCACCAGGGTAGTTGACATCATCAGGATGGAAACCGAAGTAAGGGTTTTCATCACCGTGTTCACGTTGTTGTTGATAATGCTCGAGTACGTGTCCATGGTCGATTCGAGGATGTTGGCGTAGATGCTGGTGGTCTCTCGGGCCTGCGTCATCTCGATGTTGACGTCTTCTATCAGGTCGGCATCCAATTCGTCTACCTGCAACTTGAACTTCAGCTTGGCCAACAGGTTTTCGTTGCCGCGTATGGAGGTGATAAAATAGGTGAGCGAGTCTTGCAGTCGGCTCAGTCCGATGAGGCTTTCGTTGTTCACCTCGTGGTCAAGGTTGTGCTTGGCTTTCTCTATGAGGGTGCTGATCTGCTTCAGTCGTTTCAAGTACCAAACGGCGCTGGAGAGGAACAAACGGAAGGTTAAGTCAACATAGTCGGTGAAGCCCGAGCCTCGCTTTTGCTGATAACTCACAAAGTCTATCATCATGTTAGTTTCGTAATAGCACACCGTGATGGTCACGTCGCGCTTGTGGATGATGCCCAAAGGAACCGTTGTGTAGGGAGTGCGCGAGCGTATCTCTTTGACGTAGGGGATACGCAGGATGATGAGCATCCAGCCATCGTCATATTCGTAGCGGGCACGCTCGTCGGTATCGCTGACGTCTTGCAAGAAATAATCGGGTATTTGGAAGCGTTCTTCCAGCTCTTGTTGGTCTTCCTCTGTTGGACAGGTCACCTGAATCCAGCAATTAGGCTGCCATTCCTCGATGGGCCTAAGTATTTCGTTGATGTTCCAGTAAGTTCTCATTTTCGCTAATCTCCATGGTTCATGGGGTCGAAGATTAGCCTCCTGGAGACTACTCTTCTACCTTTCGTTACTTTTTTCCGAATGATAGTCGTCCATAAATTGTTGTTAATAATAAACTTTTACCTGTCCGACAGGCACCCAAACTCTTATTGGAGGAATTGGAATCTGCCTTTGGACAATGAAGTGTTTGCAAAGATAAACAAAAAAAATGATAAAAGCTGTTGCGTGACATAAAATTATTTATCAACTGCATAGCTCTTTATTTTAACGGTATGTTGTTGAATATCAAACTTAGAGTTAGAATCGTTGTTGAAACAAAAGAAATGGTTCGTTTTTTCAGCAAATAATCTTACTTAAATAAAGGAGCCGTGTTCCAACGGTCTTCCGCTATTGGCATACCATGGGGAATCGTACTACTACGCATCGCAGATGAGGGCCTTCGCACCCCTGCGTCATCCATCTTTTTTCTTGACAAACACCTCGCTATATTTGCGATATTTATTAGTAGGTTGGCAACCAGTCGCAAATACGCTCAAAATGAACGAGTTTTGTAATTTGTTGTTTTACAGTGTGTTAGATGTATTGCGGTGATTTTTAGCCCTCATAGTTGCCAGTTTTGTTTATTAAAGCATTGTTATTGTACCGCAATAAGCATGCTTTTAAAGCTCAATGTCATGCTTTTTGCCGTTCAAAAGCGTGCATCTAGTAGCGTCATCTTGATGCTTTTGGGGTATAATTGTGAATTTTTCAGTCAAGAATTAAGGTTTATGCTCCTTGTAAGCCTATTGATTTTTTCTGGAAGCCCCATTCATTATGGCTGGTTTTATTGTCATCTTTTTGGACAAAAACGCCACCCCGTCTTTTCTTGAATGACTGATGATTCTTCCATCATCTTTACGCCTAATCCAAAAAGAGACGGGGGTGCTGCATACGAACTTCTTGTTATTTTACCACGACTTTGCGCGTGGTGCCATCCGATAAATTTAGAAGATACAGGCCGCGGGGCAGACCGTTGAGCTGCTTTGTGGGCATTCTTCTCGATTCATAAATGATACAGCTTACGATACTCCATCATGAGGGAAGAGGTTATATTTTAAGTGAAGACAAAGAAACACAATGAAGGCTGAATTTCGAGTGATGAATTCAGCCTTCATGGTGGAATGCAATAAATCTTTTAGTGGGTACCCATCATCAATCAAAAAGTCAAGGTAGTAAAGCGACAGGTATATGACTGTTGATGCGATGAGTTGCTAACTCTAAAACTCTTTGCCCTACACAGTCAGCGTGGGCGCAATGAATAGATGAGCTTTATAAGTCAGGTACTCCGATTTTCTCCTTATTCTATAGTGAGTTGACGATATTTGTCATACTTCACCTGATAGCCTAACGACAGTTTTTTAACTTCACCTGGTGCAAGTTTCAGCTTCCAGACTACCTGCCCGTTCAGCTTGTCGAGTTGTCCGCCACTTAGTTCCTGAGGCGTGACGGTGATGCTTGAATTTCTCGAAACGGGCAGTTGGTCGTAAATGCTGATGACCACTTGTTCGGCTCGGGCATTGCGTATGCTGATTTCCCAGTTAATGGTTTGTACTCTGCTGCTACCCAGCAGTCTGCGGGAGGTGTTGTTCTTGATGAGTTTCCGCTCGATGTGGATGCCGTTGTCGCGCCCCATGGCGAGGTGGAGGGTGTCGCTTTGCTGGTCGGGATTGAGGATGGTTTTGCCCACATAGCTGTTGTCGAAGAACACGGTGGCTTCTCCCTGAATAAGGTTCAGCTCGTTCCAGCCGGTGACATCAGCCACGAGGAAAGCGCTCTTGTCAATTTTGGGAACGCCCTTATAAGCATAGGTGGTGGGTAATTGGTATTTGCCTATCTGGCAACTCACGGGCTTGTTGTCGGAGAGAATGGTCAGCGGATGCCCTATCTCGAACTCGTATCCAAACTTGGCAGCAGTGGAACTAACATCCATGCTGTTTTCATCAGCGATGCTTTCGGCCTTCACCTCCCTGTCGGCCTTTATCACTGGAGCTGTAAATTTCGCGTTCGATCTCGTGCTTTTGCTTCCAAATACCTTGACCACCACTTCTTCCAATGCCAGTTTGTTATTCTCCATGCGGAAGTCGAGGCGGTTTCCTGTGGCTTGCTTCACTTGTGTTACCATACCAATATAGCTCGCTTCCACGTTGCGATTGCCATTGGGCAACGTGAGCGTGTAGTGTCCGTCAATGTCGCTTACGGTGCCGATGGTGGTGCCTTTCACTTGGATAGTGGCGCCGATGACGGGATTGTCTTCCTCGTCGGTGATAGTGCCAGAGATGCGATTGTTATCTATACCAAAGTCGTAGGTGGGTGCGGCGAGGTCATAGTCGAGCCAATAAGTCTTGAGCTCAGGCGACACATTGCTGCGGTTGGGATTGGCCGACGACAATGTGACGGGCACGTTGCGCCAGTCTTCATTGGTTTGTTGCGTGATGTTGGCCTTGTAGGTGAGTTGCAGGGGAGCCGCAGTGCTGCCTGAACGGAGTTCGTAGGTGGGGTACCATGATGCTCCATTGACGTAGTAGACAAAGGTGAAGTTAGCATTTGAAGCTCGCGGAGCATCAACCTTGACATCGATTACTGTGAGCCGTTTGGTATTGAGTCCGGCGAGGGAGTCTATAACTTCTTGCTGCTTTTCCACATTGTGGCTGGCCTGCTGCTCTTCTTCGTCGAGACCGATGAGCCGCTTGTTGATGGCCATGGTTTCGTCATAATAATATTGGTTGAGCTGTTTGATGGCTTCGAGGGGTGTCGCAACGGTGCGTGCAGCTGTGGAACTGTTGGTTTTCACCATCTCCAGTTGCGACTTCATCACCGTTCGCTTGGCTTTTACCTCAGCCTGGCGGTTGCGTGCTATCTTCATCGCAGCTTCGGCAGCACGCAGTTGTCCGGAAAGCATGGCACTGTCAGGACGAATGAATCGCTGACTGACGCCAAGTATTGTCACATTGCTTTCAGCCTTGACCTGTATGCTGTTGACGTCTATGTAGGGTGACAGTCCCGTGAAACTGAGCGTTTGTTCGCCGGCTTGCAGGGCCACTTGTTTGTGACGGTATACCTGTGCGCCTTTTGAAAAGATGGTTACCTTGTCGAGATTGGGCATCATCCGGCCTTGTGCCGATGCGTCTATGGACAATACGGTAAGGAACAATAAGAGAATAAAAGTCTTGGTTTTCATCGCTTTCCGTTTAATGTTGTTACTTCACAAAAGTAGAGAAAAAAACAAATTGAGACAAATTTACTGATAAAATTTTTTATGTTTGGAACGCAAAAAGCCACGACTGGTGGAAAAGGTAGGCATTCGTGTGTTGTCTTAGACGCATTCTTCAAAAGGAGATAGCTGCGGCCATAGACAGAAACAAATATGTCGTAAGCAGTGAAATTTTGTAAGATTTATTTGATAGGTTCAACATTTTTTTGTAACTTTGAGGATGATTAAGAGCAACTAAACGTATGAACAACATATTAAAAGGTTTTATTATCGTGATTTTAAGTACGCTATTTGCAAGCTGTTCCAGTCATCAAGGAATAGAGTCTGTGACAGCAGACGAGTTTGAAAACGCTCTCTACGACGGACATGTACAATTGCTGGATGTACGTTCAGTAGAAGAGTATGTACAAGGACATATCGCCAATGCCGAAAATATAGACGTGCAGCAGCCTGACTTTATTGACAAGGCGCAGAGAAAGTTGGATCACACTAATCCGGTGTATGTTTATTGTCGTTCGGGCAAACGCAGTATGTTGGCCGCTCAGAAACTTGTCAAGGCTGGCTTTAAGGTGGTTAATCTCCGTGACGGAATCATGGGTTGGGAAGACGCAGGCAAACCTGTTCTTCCCTAAAGGGACGGCAGCCGCATGGGATGAATGTTGTTCTGGCTACAGAGTTTCATTCATCTTGCAAGATGGCCTTAACCTGGTTCTTCTTTAACCGTCTGGCCATGTAACTGATGGTCGCATGGAACGGAACTGAAAGAAATTTGTGTTAATTTAAAAAATAAAGATTATGTTTGGACTTATTGGATCAATTATTATTGGTTGTTTGGCTGGTTTTATTGCTGGTAAGATTATGCGTGGTGGCGGTTTCGGCTTTTGGATGAACCTTCTGCTGGGTATCATTGGCGGTGTTGTAGGTGGATGGACATTGAGTTTGTTCAACATCTCTTGGGGTGGAACCATTGGCTCTTTAGGAACAGCCGTAGTGGGTGCCGTCTTATTGCTTTGGATTGCATCACTGTTTAGAAAGTCATAATAAATGCTGTTAACCACAACTCCTACTGTTGAAGGTCAAAAAATTCTGGAATACAAGGGCGTCGTAACGGGCGAAACCATTATTGGCGCCAATGTGTTGAAGGATTTCTTTGCCGGTATACGCGACGTTATTGGCGGCCGTAGCAATGCTTATGAGAAGGTTCTTCGTGAGGCGAAGGATACTTCTTTGCACGAGATGCAAGAACGAGCAGAGGCTTTGGGTGCCAATGCCATCGTGGGTATTGACATTGATTATGAAACCATTGGGCAGTCGGGGAGTATGTTAATGGTGGCAGTAAGCGGAACAGCGGTGCTCATTTAGTGCCGCTTTTCCCGCTGTTCTTGCCTCTCTTGCTCGCGTAATGTTTCGTGGTAGGCCTTTTCTATGGGGTCTTCTGCGGCATCTATCTTGCGGAATGCCTCCTTCAACTGCCTGAGGTGTTTCATGTCTCTCTTCTTCCTAAAGTCGAGCATCTTGGCTAAATCGAACTCAAAGAAGCCATGGGATGCGTCATGGTCTGGTGGCATGTAGGGACGATTGGCCTTCAGACTGTCAATGTTCTGCATGTGTTTTCCCCAAATAGTCACTTCGTCAATGCTGTATGTTGCGGGGAAAAGGAAGACTGTGTCTTTCCTAATTTCTTCTGCAGAGAGTGTTTCTTTCAAATAGTTGCGTTTGTAGAACGTGGCACTCTTTGTATTGTAAGGTAAGGATACCAGTCCTCTGTAGGTGGTTTTTCCAACAAATTTTCCGTTTGCATGCACCTCCACGTCGCGGATGGGGATGCGGGTAATGGCGTCACACACCAGACATTGCTGTGCTTGGAGCTTCATTCCGCTAAGCAATAGTAAGCAGGCTAAAACAAAAATCCTCCGCAGAATGATGGTATGTGATAAGTAAATGTTGGTATTCATCATACATATTGTTGGTGGTCTTTATACATTTTACCAGTAGTCACCCAACATTTTGTAGGTGGACATCTTACATCTTGCTTTTCTTGACCATTGGTTGAAGATGGGTTTAAACGTGTTTGGTTGCATCCAAAAGCTGTTCCCAGACCGCACAGAACTCGGTCATTTGATGGAAAAGTAGGTCGGCTCCTTCTTTTCTAAGGGTGCTGTCGGGTAGGGGACCGCTGTTGATGGCTACCGTAAAGATTTGAGCCGCCACACCTGCTCGTATGCCCATAGGGGCATTCTCCACCACGATTCCTTCCCAAGGTTGATGGTTTCCCGTTAGTTGTAAGCCCTTCAAATACGGGTCGGGCGCAGGTTTTCCGTGCTTGATGTTATAGGCTGTGACAATATTCTCTTCAGATACGAATTGGTGGAAATCGTTTACAAGTCGTTTAATCAATTTCCTTTGCGCACTACCTGTCACAATACCAATGCTCAATCCGCTTTTTTTTATCTTGCTCATGAGGTCGAGTACCCCGTCAAAGATGGGCGCTTCGGGCATTTGATGGAACAGTCTGCCTTTCTCATCGTACATCTTTTGCGCCTCTTCTTCCGATATGTCATGCCCTTGTTGTTGCTTAACCATCATCCTGATGGTGTCTACACCCTTCATTCCTTCAGTGGCATACACATCCGCTTCGGTCATGTCAAGCCCGAAACTCTTCATCGATTCTTTCCACGCAACGGCATGATGCGGCATTGAATTGTACAGCACACCGTCCATATCAAAAAGCACGACTTTGGGTTGGAACGCCGCAAAGCCATGCTTTCTCAAATAATCATTTATTTCGTTTTCAAACATTCAATCTTATTTTTCGTTAGCCAAACGCTCTTGAATGGCCTTGCTTTCAGCTTCGTAGCCAGGTTTGTTAAGCAGGGCGAACATGTTCTTCTTGTACGCTTCCACACCAGGTTGGTTGAAAGGATTCACGCCAAGGAGGTTTCCGCTGATGCCACAGGCTATCTCGAAGAAGTATATCAGCTGTCCGATGTAATACTCATTCAGTTCTGGAAGACTAATTCGGATATTAGGAACGCCACCGTCAACGTGCGCCATTCGTGTACCCAGTTCGGCCATCTTATTCACTTCGTCCACTCGTTTGCCTGCCAAGAAGTTCAAACCGTCAAGATTTTCCTCATCTTTGGGGAACAACATCTTCTTGTTGGGCTGCTCAACACTGATCACAGTTTCGAAGATTGAACGCTCGCCCTCTTGTATCCATTGTCCCATGGAGTGCAAATCGGTGGTGAAATCGCATGCGGCAGGATAAATTCCCAGATGGTCTTTTCCCTCACTCTCACCGTAAAGTTGTTTCCACCATTCACCGATGAAGTGCAGTTTAGGTTGGAAGTTGACGATAATCTCAATCTTCTTGCCCATTTCGCGATACAGCGCATGACGCACAACAGCGTATTGTGCGGCAATATTCTCCTGCAAAGCCACGTCTTTCCCCGTTGCCTGTTCCATGTCGGCAGCGCCCTGTACCAAGGCTTTGATGTCGAAACCAGCGCAGGCAATGGGCAGTAATCCAACGGGGGTGAGTACGGAAAAGCGACCGCCTACATTGTCAGGAATGACAAAACTCTTGTATCCTTCTTTGTCAGCGCATGTGCGTGCGGCACCTTTTTTTGCGTCAGTGATGGCCACAATCACGTCTTTAGCCTCTTCTTTGCCACGTTGTGCCTCGCATTGTTTCTTCAACAAGCGGAAAGTAAGAGCCGTTTCAGTGGTGGTACCCGATTTAGATATGTTGATGACACCAAACTTCTTGTCTTTCAAGTAATCGGTGAGTTCTGCCAAATAGTCCTCGCCAATGTTGTTTCCTGCAAAGAGGATGGTAGGATTCTTCTTGTCGTTCACCAGCCAAGCGAATGAGTTTCCCAAGGCCTCTATCACGGCACGAGCGCCCAAGTAGCTTCCGCCAATACCGGCAACCACTACCACTTCGCACTTTTCGCGTAAGGTGTTAGCGCATGCCTGCACTTCGTCAAGAAACGCAGGTGTGATGGAAGAAGGCAAATGTAACCATCCTAAGAAATCGTTTCCCGGACAAGTTCCGTTTTCAAGTGCTTCTTGTACGGCTTTTACCTTTTCTTCATAGGCCTGTATTGTGCCAGGTTTCAAGAACTGAGTGGCTTTTGTGATGTCTAAACTAATACTTTTCATCTTCATGTTATCTAAATGAATCTGTTAATAATTTTATCTCTATTTGCGGGCTGATGTGCTCATACAAAATGTTGTACACTGCATCCAAAATCGGCATGTTCACGTGCATGTGGCGGTTGATCTCTTTCATGCACTTGGTTCCGAAATATCCTTCGGCAATCATCTCCATTTCAATCTGCGCGCTTTTTACCGAATATCCCTTGCCAATCATGGTGCCAAAGGTGCGATTGCGCGAGAAATTGGAGTATGATGTCACCAACAAATCGCCCAAATAAACCGAGTCGTACGCACTGCGTTCAATGGGATGGACGGCTGTGAGGAACCGAGACATCTCCTGAACGGCATTCGCAATGAGCACGGCTTGGAAGTTGTCGCCGTATTTCAGTCCGCTGCAAATGCCCGAAGCGATGGCGTAAACGTTTTTCAGAACCGACGAATATTCGATGCCAATCACGTCCGAAGAGGTTTTGGTCTTGATGACATCGCTGGCAATGAATTCGGCGAACGACTCCGCTTTCTGTATGTCAGCGCAGCCGATGGTGAGGTAAGACAAGCGATCCATGGCCACTTCCTCTGCATGCGACGGCCCTCCAATCACGGCTAAGTTCTCGTATGGCACGTCAAACACTTGGTGGAAATACTCTGAACATACTAAGTTTTCGTCGGGAACGATGCCCTTGATGGCCGTGATGATGAACTTGTCGCGCAGACGGGTCTTGAGTTTCCGCAGATGACTTTTGAGGTAGGGTGACGGTGTCACGAAGACCAGCGTGTCGTAAGCACCGGTGATGGTGTTGATGTCTGATGAGAAAAAAATCTCATCGGTGTTGAAATGCACGCTTGTCAGATAGGCGGGATTGTGTCCCAAACGCTTAAAATCCTCGATGCGGTCGTCTCTTCGCATGTACCATCCAATGTGATGAGCATGGCTCACCACAATCTTGGCTATGGCTGTGGCCCAACTTCCGCCTCCGATGATCGCTATCTTGCCGCAGTTATAATTCATAATTCTTCATTCATAATTCATCATGATTGCTCACAAGTCATGATTCTTTTTTTTCTCAATCCAATTGATAGTTAGCGAGAAGCGTGTGAATCATGAATTGTGCATGATGAATTATTTCTGGCTGTTGTCAATCCATTGTTGGAATTGTTCAACCTTCGGATTGTCGTAGCCCAATTTATATTTCTTGTTTACCCCGCAAACATTCATTTGCAAGGCCTGTGCCTTTACCTGCGCGATGTCCGAAATCAGGTTGTATCCTGCCTTTCTGAACACGGGAACCCACTGCTCCGGAACGCCAATGGCTGCCCATTCTTCCACCGTACTCTGCGGTATTTTCTTCTCAGGTTTCATTTGTGGGAAGAACAGCACTTCCTGTATGAAAGTCTTTCCGGTCATCAACATCACCAAACGGTCGATGCCAATGCCGATACCCGATGTAGGAGGCATACCATATTGCAGCGCGCGCAGGAAGTCTTGGTCGATAATCATGGCTTCGTCGTCACCCTTGTCAGCCAATTTCATTTGCTCTTTGAAACGCTCTTCTTGGTCAATTGGGTCGTTCAATTCAGAGTAAGCGTTCGCCAATTCCTTGCCGTTCACCATCAGTTCGAAGCGTTCGGTCAGTCCAGGTTTGCTTCGGTGCATCTTGGTAAGCGGTGACATTTCCACAGGGTAATCTGTGATGAACGTGGGTTGAATGAACGTTCCTTCGCAGAACTCGCCAAATATTTCGTCAATCAACTTGCCTTTACCCATACTCTCATCCACCTCCATGTCGAGCTTTTTGCAGATTTCTCTTATCTCGTCTTCAGTCTTTTCGTTGAGGTCATAGCCTGTTTTCTCTTTGATGGCATCCAGAATGGGCAAGCGTCGGTAAGGAGCTTTGAAGCTGATCATCTGTCCGTCAATCTCCCGTTCGGCACTACCGTTGACGGCAATGCAAATGGTTTCCAGCAGTTTTTCAGTAAACGCCATCATCCAATTGTAGTCTTTGTACTGCACATACAATTCCATGCAAGTGAATTCTGGATTGTGATTGCGGTCCATTCCCTCGTTACGGAAGTTCTTGCCGATTTCATACACGCCTTCAAAACCGCCTACTATCAGTCGTTTTAAGTACAGTTCGGTGGCGATGCGCATGTACATGTCGGTGCTCAGCGCATTGAAGTGTGTGATAAATGGGCGTGCGCTGGCACCACCGGCAATGGCCTGCAGGGTAGGAGTCTCCACCTCTGTGTAGCCAGCCTCGTCCAGTACCTTGCGCATGGTGCGTAACACCGTAGCACGTTGCAAAAACGTATCTTTCACGCCATCGTTGACAATCAGGTCGACATAGCGTTGGCGATAGCGCAATTCGGGGTCGTCAAACTTGTCGTAGGCCACTCCGTCTTTGTATTTCACGATGGGCAGAGGCTTTAAGGCCTTGCTCAATAGTGTTAAACTTTGTGCGTGTACCGATATTTCACCTGTTTGAGTTTTGAACACAAAGCCCTTGATGCCAATGACATCGCCGATGTCCAAAAGGCGTTTGAACACCACGTTGTACAAATCTTTGTTCTCATCCGGGCAGATGTCATCGCGCGTGACGTACACTTGTATTCGACCTTTGGAGTCTTGCAATTCTACAAAACTGGCCTTGCCCATCACGCGTCGCGTCATCATGCGGCCTGCTATCACCACTTCTCGCTTTTCCTCACCGTCTTGATAGTCAGCCTTTATCTCTGTGCTGAACACGTTGGTAGGAAACTCTGCGGCAGGATAAGGGTCGATGCCCATATTTCGTAACTCTTGGAGACTTTGTCTGCGACCAATCTCCTGTTCACTCAATTCTAAGATGTTCATATATGATAAAATAGCTATTTTTTCCCAATTCTGATGGATAGAGCCAGCCAAAAGCATTCAAGACAGTTTGCTTTGTTAAGGCGCAGCCTATCTTATGCAAAAACAGCGCAAACCGAAGGCAGTCAAACTACGTTTGAACTGCTGAGGTGCAGCCTGTTTTATGCAAAGATAGTGTAAGCCGAAGACAAAGAAAGCTTGTTTACTTTGTTAAGGCGCAGCCTATTTTATGCAAAAGTACGAAATAAATCTGAATGTGCCTACCTTTTCATATTTTTTATAATTGCGTGACAAGCTGCCTGCTATTTTGTGCCGCTGCACACGATCCGTCATCATGGTTTTCTGCAACGAATTTAAGGACTCAATAAGTTAAAGGAGCAGTGTGCCAGGCGAAGGTTCGTGCCATTACACACCAAAAAATGTTGGATATTTTCATCGTTTTAAGCCCTAAAAACGGCACTTCAAAAGTGATGAAATAGAAAAAAACGATAGGCAGGAAGGAAGCAAACATACGATTGATCTGCCATCAATATCCATTTTTCTCCTCAAAGCAATGACTTTAGCGGTCAATCAGCATCACTTTGGCGGTCAATCTACATGAGTTTGTGCTTCAAAAGCATGTGAATTACGCACTAAAAGCAATGCTCTTGGCTAGAAATAGTTTTTTAATTGAATGCTAAAAGCGGCTGTAAAAGCTATAACTCACTGTGCAGTAGCTGCTTATGAAAGTTGCTCATATTTGGCGTATTTGCACCAAAAGGTAGGTTGGTTTGCAAATACGCCAATTATGAAGCGGTGTGTTGTCAAGAAAATTACACCTTGGGAACATCTTTGAGGCTGTCCGCAATCTCTTCATCAGTGATGTTGTAATTGCGCAAGTCGCCACTCAAATAACTGTCGTATGCCGCCATATCGATGAGTCCATGGCCCGAGAGATTAAAGAGAATCACCTTCTCTTCTCCACTCTCTTTGCACTTTTGTGCCTCACGAATGGTGGCAGCGATGGCGTGGCAGCTCTCTGGTGCCGGGATAATGCCTTCGGTTCGAGAGAAAAGAATACCGGCATCGAATGCCTCCAGCTGTGGAATGTCCACGCCATGCATCAGCTTGTCTTTTGCCAATTGTGAGATAATCATGCCTGCACCATGATAGCGTAAACCGCCGGCATGAATGTTTGCGGGCTTAAAGTCGTGTCCCAGCGTGTACATGGGCAACAGAGGCGTGTAGCCAGCCTCATCGCCAAAGTCGTATTCAAACTTGCCTCGGGTTAGTTTTGGACAGCTGCTGGGCTCGGCAGCAATGTATTCTGTCTGTCTTCCTTCCAAGATGGTATGCCGCATGAAGGGGAAGGTCAGTCCGCCAAAGTTGCTTCCTCCGCCGAAACAAGCAATCACAACATCGGGATACTCGCCCGCCATCTCCATTTGTTTCTCTGCTTCCAAGCCGATAACAGTTTGATGTAGCGCCACATGATTGAGCACCGACCCGAGCGTGTACTTGCAGTTAGGCGTGGTAGTGGCCAGCTCGATGGCTTCAGAGATGGCTGTTCCGAGGCTTCCCTGATGAAGAGGATCGCGCGTGATGATGTCCTTTCCGGCGCGTGTTGACATCGATGGCGAGCCTTCCACGGTGGCTCCGAAGGTGCGCATGATACTACTGCGGTAGGGTTTTTGTTGCATCGAAATCTTCACTTGGTACACGGCAGCTTCCAATCCGAAAGTCTTTGCCGCATAACTCAGGGCTGCTCCCCATTGTCCGGCACCCGTCTCGGTGGTGACGTTCGTGGTGCCTTCCTGCTTGCAGTAGTAGCATTGGGCAAGCGCCGAGTTGAGTTTGTGTGAGCCAAGCGGGTTCACACTCTCGTTTTTGAAATAGATATGCGCAGGTGTGTCCAAGGCTTTCTCCAGCGCATAGGCACGAACCAGTGGGGTGGAGCGGTAGTATTTGTACTTGTCCAGCACCGCTTCGGGAATGTCAATCCATCGGTGTTCGGTGTCAAGTTCTTGCTTGGAGCATTCTAAGCTGAAGATGTGCGACAAGTCTTCTGCCGTAACTGGCTGCTTGGTCTTTGGGTTAAGCGGCGGCAAAGGCTTGTTCACCATGTCGGCTTGTATGTTGTACCACTGTGTAGGAATATCGTTTTCCTGAAGTATGAATTTCTTTTGTTTGCTCAGCATTGTTGTCTTTTTTTGTTGGGTTGATGATTCAGATGGCCCGAAATAGGCTGATAAACCTGATTTTATCACCAACAAAGGTAAGAAAAAGATTGTATTTGTGGGTCAATACATGCGAGATTTGTTAATTTTGCATGAAAAACATGACGATTGTTCTTACGTTATTAGGCTATTTTGCGGCCTTGTTGTTACTGAGTAGGATGACGACAAGGCATGCCACAAATGATACTTTTTATCGCGGAAACCGACAGTCGCCCTGGTATTTGGTGGCCTTTGGCATGATAGGCGCATCGGTTTCGGGTGTCACCTTCGTGTCCGTTCCGGGCATGGTCAATACCATTGGCATGACCTACCTGCAAACTTGTCTGGGCTTTGTGCTGGGCTATGTGGCGGTGGCCTTTGTGTTGTTGCCCATTTACTATCGTCTGAATCTCACCACCATCTACACTTATTTGCAACAACGCCTGGGAACTCGTTCGTATAAAACGGGTGCTTGGTTCTTTTTGTTGTCCAAAATGTCGGGTTCGGCGGTTAAGTTTTATGTGGTGTGCATGCTCTTACAGCGGTTTGTACTCGATGCCATCGGGGTGCCTTTCATGGTTACTGCATTGGTGCTGGTGTCGCTTATCTGGCTGTATACGCGGCGCGGAGGCATCAAGACCTTGGTATGGACCGATACGTTTCAAACCTTTTGCATGTTCGCGGCGCTCATTTTCATCATCGTACAGGTGATGTCTATGCTCGATATGAATGTGGTTGAGGCCGTGAAAGCTATCGCGCAGGATGACAGAAGTCGTATCTTCGTGTTTGATGATTGGCTGTCTAAACAAAATTTTTGGAAGCAATTTGTGAGTGGTATCTTTATCGTTATCGTGATGACGGGGCTCGATCAGGACATGATGCAGAAGAACTTGACGTGCAAAACCCTGCGAGAGGCACAGAAAGACATGTGTACCTACGGACTTGCCTTCGTGCCTGTCAACCTGTTGTTTTTGGCGTTGGGCGTGCTGTTGTCTATGTTAGCCGGGCAACAGAGTGTGCCTCTGCCATCCGCAGGCGATGAGTTGTTGCCCATGTTTGCAGCGACGGGCGAGTTAGGAACCATGGTAGTTGTGTTCTTTACCATTGGCATTGTGGCGACATCGTTCAGCAGTGCCGACTCTGCCTTGACGGCTTTGACCACTACTTACTGTGTGGACATCTGCCAAAAGCCTGCCGATGAGCGGCTCAGACATCGTGTTCATGCCGCCATGGGCGTGGTGTTTGTGTTGTTCATCCTGATGTTCAGGACGTTCAACTCGACCAATTTGATTGATGCCATCTATATATTGGTGTCGTATACCTATGGACCTTTGTTGGGATTGTTTGCCTTTGGACTGCTCACGAAGTACCGAGTAAACGACCGATGGGTACCCTATTTAGCCATTGCCGCACCCGTGTTGTGCTATGTGTTAGATGCTGTTGCGCAACATGTGTGGAACTATCATTTTGGTTACGAATTGCTCTTGCTCAACGGGGCATTGACCTTTGCTGGACTGTTGGTGACGAGGAAAAAAGAATTACTTTGAACTTTGAGCTTTGAACATTGAACTTTGCCGATGCAATGTGTGAGTTTATGAACTATCAACTCGTAAACTCGTCAACTTGTGAACTTGTCAACTATCACTCAATACCACTGCACAGCATTGCTGTATCCGCTGCGTTTATCGTATTTCAGTGCGTCAGCTAAGGTGGCAGCGTTGGCCCTAAACGTGAAATTGTAGCTGGTATAAGGGGCTAATACCACGGAGCAACTCATGTTGAAGCAGTGGAGATCGCGCTGAAGTGATGCCGTTGTCATGGACATGGCATGGTTTTCAAAGTCGTAACCCGATGAGAAGCTGATGTTCCAACCATCGCTAATGCGAACATTGCCGCTGACATTGAGCGTCTGAGTGAACTTGTATGGATAGCGCATGGTTTTATAATTGAACTTGTTGATGTCTTTGTTCTCACTCATGGTGATACCATAACCGAATGTAATTGACCAAGGTAGCTTGAACGCCATGTAGCCGTCGTCATCAGTTTCGGCCTTGCCAGCCTTTTGTTTCTTCTTTGCTCCATGCTGCCCCTCAATCATATCGTCATCTATGTTGCTCTCTATGTCGGTGTCACGACCTTCAATATCGTTCTTATTTTGTTCGTCTTCATCCTCGTCATCATGACTGCCGGTGAAGAGCTTTTTCAGCTTTTCGGGTGTCAGTGTGTAGGAGATGTTCTGCGACATGCCTTGGAAACGACCAAAACGGCCCATTCCCCATTCCGTATGATTGCCCTCGTAGGGTCTGCCATTCTCATCTAATTCGTAGGCATACGATGCAAATCGCGCGTTGAGATTGAAGGTGTAGTTCTTCCACCACTTCAGTCTGATGCGCATATTCAAGTCGCTCAACGGCTTTTCTTTGGCCGCCATGTTGTACGACATCGATAATCCCAGCTCATCGATGATGCTCACTTTCTTCATTCCCGTTGAGTCTTTGTCGCTCTTGACCTTCATTTCGACGTTGTTCCCCAGGTCGAATGAAATGTTTCCGCTGCGCCCTCTGCCCGGTACGGAGTACATGCCGTTCTCGTAAGGAGAATATCCTACGAGCGACACATTGCCGTCGGCGTCGGTCTTTTGATAGTAATCGTAATAGCCATAGCGGCGCGCACCGAAGTCGGGGGCATAGCTGAACGAAACGGAAGGGGTTAAGACGTGGCGGATGGCTTGCACCTTATCGCCGAAAATCTTGCGGTTTGGGATGAACATACCATAGAGCTTGGTAGACATACCCAAGTTGAGTGACCAGTTATAGACGTTGTGAAAGCCATACGTTGTGTCGTTCACAACCTTTTGAGAGGCTGCGTCCCACGACCGATGTATCTTGTTTGAGTACATGCGGTCGGTGAAATTGAATGACGGATTGACATTGAGATAGTCGAAAAGTGTGAAGTTGGCGTTGATGGGAATGTCGTGCTGGAAACCGTTTCGCCAGTCTTTGATGAGGTTCGACTTGAACAATTTATCCTCTTTTGTCTGGATAGAGTTGGAGAAACGGCCTGTGTAGCT
>ERZ772969.650-NODE-650-length-31483-cov-14.712072_pt1 | contig 31483 bp, 31 predicted proteins | sample MGYA00511676_ERZ772969 | MGnify/ENA primary metagenome ERZ772969 (study PRJEB29015, sample SAMEA2737651) | human gut metagenome | biome: human gut; feature: human-associated habitat; material: faeces | place: China | collected 2012 ... | reverse complement strand
ATGCTCTCGTGAAGCATAATTATCAGCGCCTGCTGGATAAAATTGACAGCGGAAGTGACCGTTATTCTCCAATGGAGTACTGGAGAGCACTTCATAATCCCGACTATCGTGACGTCGTTCAGAAAACAATCGTAAAACATCCCAGCGACTGGTACTTCAAAAAAGACGATGTTATCTGGCAACCATTCCTGAATGCGCTTAAGAAAGACGCTCCGGAATGGAAGAAATACAGCGAAGATTTCCTTGATAAGATGGCGTGGATGCCAGACTTAACAACGGAGAAGCTTGGCCCTTCATTATGGCATATGCATCCAATAATGTTTTTAGGGACAATGATTAGCGTGAAAAAGCGACAATCGGGACTTTTCACTGTACAGGATGGGAAAGAAGCTTTATGTAAAATATATAATAAATACGGTAAAAACATGTCTGTAATAGTTGAAAGAATGTTTCGTATCGAGACCAAACACTTTACTTCTGGTCAATATCAACATTGTGGTGCTCCTGGTATGGAGGTACATGGTGCTCCACCAGCATACGGATGGAGTTCTGACTTTTTCTCGCAACATCCAGAATATCAACCGACTGGGATTTGGAGTAAAAAAGAAGGAAGAGGGTTAAGTGGGCAGGGAGGGAATTCCCAAGTCACAGATAAGCCAAAGCAATTTGTAGTATTCGATTCTGTTGAGAGTTCGATGGAATATATTGTGTACTATATTAATAAGCACGGCGGAAACTATGCCCGATGGTACTCAACCCAAGACTCAGCACAAAAACTATATAGAGAAGAATGTGGGGCGATCAAACCCAGATTCACTAATGAATTTTCTGAGGTAAAATCATGATCATATTTAAAGCACTTCCTTTTGTTTTATTGACTTACTCTATCTCAGCATTTTCTAGTGTTACTGATGATGATTTTGATAGATGCTCACAATTCTTAAATAAAATAGTGGCCTCCAGTAATGCAAATTTGATAAAAGAGTTGAAAGTGGATAGGGGGCTCATTAAAGCAGATGTTGACAGTATCAGTGGTAATGATATAACTGCTAAAGTTCAATTCAATAAGATGCAGTCAACTGACACTCCAGGTGAAGGCTTTCTTTTATGGATGAAATATGATTACGTTAAATTCAATTTGGAGGATGTTACTATTGATCCAGATAATCCAGAACAATTAAAGTTTGATAATAGATACGCGTCAGTATACTTCAGTTGCCTAAACAAAAAAGTGATTTACAAAGTCAATGGTGATTCCAGATTACAGTTTTATAAAGATGATAAATTATCAACTCCAGAAACCGGTGTGTTTATCTTACCAGGGGAATATGTGGAAGTTGAAAGAAAATCAGGGAGCGCCTCGTATGTTAAATATCAAGCAAAAAACGGAGTGGTATACTCTTCATGGGTGGATTCTAGCCGCATACAGAAATTTTCTCCAGAGGCCATTAAAAACTAAATAATTATTCTTCAAAGTTATTTTCTATATTAAACGGTAACCGGATGAAAAGCAGAGGATTGAAATGGTTAAAATCATGCTGTCCAGCTTATTATATTGTTTTTGTTACCATTCCTTTGCTAACGATTTTTGTTCCATTATGTCCAAAACAGCCGAGAATGAGCAAGCATATGTAGATCATTCTAAGAGTTTATTTAGGATTGCATCGAAAACCAGACTTTACTTCAATAGCGCACCAAGTAAACGATGCAAGATTAGCGATTTATTTATAGTTAATGGTGATGTTGTTTCAGGATACACCACACTTAATGGTTATTTGTTTGCGTCATACTTCAAGAGAAATGGCGATTCAGTTGATGGATGGCTTAAATTATCAGATTTAAAAAATACTGGATATACAAGTGGTCCGTCAAGTGACGAACAAACGGCTTTTAATATTATTCCGGATGCCATTAAGAAGAACGCACTGGCTACAGCACCTGAAAAATGTATCAATATCAGTAGAGATGACACTAACAATAAATACTACAAATTCGCTATAAATTGAAGAATGTAAAGACATGCAGCTCATTCCTTTTAGCATCTTGGTTAAAAAAGGGACTCAAGAAATTTACACAAACCAAGGGGATGATATTCATAAATTCCACCCCATCGAATGAAGCAGTTACATTCTGTATGATGAAAGGAGAAGCTATAATGACAATAAAGGCTTAGAACTGAATAAAGACAATGCAATAACCAAATATGAAGCAGGCTTTAAAGTAAGAGAGAAATTGAAATTAGGAGTGGAAGAAGGATATCGAGGTTAACATGCGAAAAATTCTGTGTTTGATAGTTACACTTTTACCTATGTATAGTATGGCAAACAGTTTCGACTTGCCCACAGTTCATTCAATAAAAAACGGAAACCAATGTGAAATATCTTTTAATGATAAAATTGTTTCGAAACATGACTGTGAGTATGAATCTCCTTCCTATTTGACATCTTACTCTCTCCTTGCTGATTCTTGGACTGGAGTATGGATATTCCAGGACTCTCCAATGGGAAATGCTTGTGAAGCAGGAGCAATCAGAATTATTTCCTTGGATTCTGAAAATAAAATCCAGGTGCATAAGCCGATAGATTATTGCATGGGGTCTGTTATGATTAATAATGACGGCGATAAAGTCATTGTTAATATTCAAGATATCAATGATTCTAAAAAATCTGAGGTGTGGGTATTTAAAGACAACAAACTAGCGAAGCTAAAATAGCTACATTTCCTATAATCACTGGTCGGTGTTTTGTGTTTTGTCAGCATTGTCCCAGTTGTAAAATTAATTACCTCCAAAAGTTGAGGCAGTGATTTTAAAAAATGCTCGGTGAATTTATGAAAAATATCATTTGCAAAATTACCACAAGTTTGCAATTCCTCGATGCAATCTCATCCGGATAAGATCGACTGCATACAAACCAGCACAAAAAAACAGAGGACTCCGTTAAAGAGATTATTACCAAATCTGGTAAGGAGTATTCAATTGATATGGCGTTTTATAATAGTCAACGGAATTCTATTTCTGAACGATGCAGCTTATATAACTCGATGGAAGGTCAACGCACAGATTTGATAGAAAACCAATGCGAATATGATGGTGTAGAGCAACTAAATGATTTTATTAAAACCTATATGAAGACGGTTGATAATTATTAAAATGAACATAAAACTCTCTTTGGCTATGTTAATTTTAATGGCATCGGCAACATATGCTCAATGTTCTCAAACCAAAGATATTGATATGCTGGTAACGGCAAGTAAGCTGAAAAACTCTGGCTTTGTCGATGGGCAAACAGGTCGCGTTACTACTGACTTAAATGATGATGGTAAAAAAGATATCATCGAGTATACGTTTCTGAGTTCAACACCACCAGGCACTTGTGATCAATCGGAATGTATGTCTAATCTCGACAACTCTCCTACTTTAACATTCGAAATCACAATGCATGATGGAAAATCAATAGATGCAGCATATATGTGTACATCCATTGGAACATCAAAAAAATCACACAAAGGGCTAAAGGATATTTTTTTTGCGGACCTAAATATATCTTGCGATGGAATGGTGACGAGTATGATACAGAATAAATATTCAAAAGCATTTACATGCCATTGAGTCCAGAATGGGTCTTTTAAATTGTAGAACCAGACACTTATAGGTAAGTTAAATTACCAGTGCCTCCACTGGAGTGTTCAAATAAAATGAAGATTAAGAATAAAACACTGACTTTACTTCTAATACTCCCTTGTATTTCACATGCTGCACTAAACGACTATTCCAGGATTGAAACTGATTGCCGCAGAATGAATCAAGATATAAATAACTCTGTTGTAATGGGTTGTGCCGACCAGGCATCAGACGCCGCAAAGAAAGACATGAACATTGTTTACCAGAAAATATACAAAATCATTAAAGCGCGTGAAATGCCTGACATTACAAGTAAATTCGAGACGGCGCAAAAAAACTGGATTGCATCACGTGAAAATTGGTGTGATGTTCAAGGGTTTATAATCGGTTCGCCGATGTACAGCGTATGCCGTATGGACATGAATATTTCAAGAGTGAATGAGTTAAATGACTTACTGGAACAGATTCAGGATTAATATGTCTGGAGGCTAGTTACTTTAACCTAATGATAATTATTAACTAACAGAGACCCTTATTAATGCTCCAGATTATCCGCAAAGGCGATAAAACTACCCACGGTGGTTCAGTACTGACCGCCTCAGAAACGATGAAATTCGGCGGTATTGGCGTTGCCCGTAAAGGCGACAAAGTGTCCTGCCCGGTTCCAGGACATGGTCCTACAACTATCGTAGAAGGCAACCCTGATTACCTTGATCATGGTATCCCGGTTGCCTTTCACGGCCACAAATGTGCCTGTGGTTGCACATTGATCAGTTCATTTGCCGCAGCAAAGGTTGCCTGATTATGCCCGTCTGGCTGGATGCCATCCCTGAAAAGGCTCCGAAGGTAGCGCGTCCCGGCACCGGCCGTTGGCTGCTCTTCCTCGCGTTTGTCATGCTGGCAGGCATAGCGCTCACGCTATGGTGTTGGACGTCAGAGCGAACCGGATTTGTCTTCTGGTTCACCGCGCTGGGTCTTCCATTTTGCACCTGGGGGCTTATTTTCGGCTTACGCCGGTTTGCCTACAAAGCCGAACAGGTGGGGGCCGAGTCCCGAAATGTCCAGCGAGAAGCGCTTATTGACAGTGAAATTCTGCGCGGTCAACGCTGCGCCTGGATCCTCGGTACTTATATTCAGAGTCCGGCCGGAAACAAAGCCGATGACCTGCTGAAGGCAATGAAAGTCGCAGCTCCTGTTATCGAATTCTCTCACCCAAGAGGATGTGATAAACCGGTCAGATACGCGGCATTACCAGAATATCAGACAGATTTAACGAAGGCCCTGAAAGCAGCGGTTAATAAACTGACTACGCGTGTAGAGGGGATAGTTAAGCCGCTTCCGCCCGAGCTGCCATGCTGGCTGGTGCTGGATTGTGATAACGATCTGTATCCCCTGTTTGAAGAGCAGCTTAAAGCCGATCTCTCACTCAAGACGGGCAGGATTTTTCGCCTGATGGCCGGAAAAGGACTGGGGGCGTTTGATGCCTGGCTGGACAAGCGATGGGACAACCCTGGCATTCTGGTTGCCATCACGCTGTCGTTACCGGCGTCTCCCCGGGAAGAAGATGCTGATGCTGTCTCAATGGTGGTATTGAGCAACCGCAAAGCCCATGCCTGGCCGGATGCGCTTCGCCTTCATCGCCCCGAAAGGGGAACAGAAACAACGCTTACAAAGACACTTACTCGGGCGCTGCTCTGGTCGAAGACCCTGCCCAATGAACTCAAAGGAAGCTGGATCTCCGGTCCCACATTGACGTCGGGCAGCGGCTGGAATAATGCCTGCGAAGAGAGTGAAGTGGAATTTAGTCTTTCAGAAGACAATTCCAGTATCGATCCCGTGGTGGGATATACCGGCCATGCTGCTCCATGGCTGGCCATCACGCTTGCTAATGCTGACGTTGAACAACGAGGCCCCCAAGTTATCGCCGCACAACCCGACGCTGATAAGGACGACATCTGGATCGCTGTCATCACCAAAGAAGAAGTTCGCAAGGAAACGCCTAAGAATGACTAAGGTAAAAGTCAAAACACTCATCGGCTCCGTTGTCACTGTCGCTTTTTTTATGACGGTCATCGTGGCATTTTTGTTATATGCCTTTCCGGAAAACGTAGCTTCGGCCACGGGATTCGGTCCCTATGACGGCCAGCGCATACTCACATTTTGCGCCATACTGGTTGCCGCGTTGTTTTTACTCGGCTGGCTGACAGAGAAGGCTTTTGACATCGCCGGTAAATCCGGATTGTATTTCCACTGGGGACAGAAAAAGTCTCAGATTGCCGCTCCGGTGACGAACACCATCGCCAGTGAAGACGACGACGAACAACCTGTCTTCAGCGAAGAGGCGGTGTCCGAGCACCTGCGGTTTCGCTATGGGCGCCGCTGGCAGCGTAAGGTGCGTCTACTGCTGGTGATGGGTAATCCGGATGACGTCCAGAAAGCGGCCCCGGGCCTGTGTCATGACCTCTGGCAGGAAGGCGACGGCAATGTGCTGATTTATGGCGGTGATGCGCAGTCACTTCCGGATGAGATCTTCCTTTCAAAACTGAAGCGTCTGCGATCTGGCCAGCCGGTTGATGGCATCATTCAGGTGATGAGTACCTCAGCCCTCCCGACGGATAGCGAACGGGATGCCTTCTTGCGTTGCCGCCAGAAAGCCGACCACCTGTTAGGCTGGCAGGCGCCTGTCTGGCTGTGGCTGACTGATAAGGCAGCGGGTGCTCAGCAGGACGCGGAAACGGCTGCGACAGGGGTCATCTTCGGGCCGGAAGGCACCGTAAAAGAGGCTGGTAAGGCATTGACTACGCTGTCTCAGCACCTTCAAAAAGCCGGTATGGCGCAGATACTGAGTAATCCGGCGCATGATGGCCTGCTGCAGTTATCCTCCCGCCTGAGACATGAACTAAAAACCAGTCTGACCGTTTTGCTCAGCGGACTGATGCAGGGATCTGCGGCCTGGCGTTTACGCGGTGTCATGTTCAGTCCTGAACTGGCTGTTGCCGGAACGGTGCCGAACACGCGCCTCGACACGCCGACCTGGAAAGCCGTCATTGATGACAGCGATGCCGTCAGAGGCAGGAAACTGGGCTTCAACTGGCTGAAGATGCTGCGGTTAATCCTGCTTTCCCTGATAGTCCTGTGGGGGGCCGGTACACTGCTGTCCCTCGTCGTTAACCGTACCCAGATTTATCAGGCGCAGGAGACGGCCAGGCAGGCAGCGGATACTGCAAAACCACTGGCTGAACGCCTGCGCAGCCAGCTCGTACTCCAGCAAGCCATTGCCCGTCTACAACATCATGAGGCTACCGGCGCTCCGTGGTACACCCGATTTGGTCTTAATCAGGACAGTGACACGCTGGCCGCACTCTGGCCCCTGTATGCGAAAAACAACGCACAGCTGATGAGGGATGCCACAGCAGATCATCTGAAACAACAACTGAATGCCTTTGTGCAACTTCCTCCGGCCAGTGACGCCCGGATGCAGGGAACGCAACGGACCTACGATGTCCTGAAAGCTTACCTGATGATGACCAGACCGGACAAAGCCGATGAAGGATGGTTGGCGAAAAATGTACTAATAACCTGGCCGAAACGCCAGAATGTGGCGGATGGGACATGGCAGGAAATTGCCCCTAAATTACTGGGTTTTTATGCGCAGAACCTCCCGACACATCCGGAATGGAAAATTAAGCCTGACGCTGAATTAATCAGTACGGTCCGTCAGATCCTGCTCAAGCAGATTGGCCAGCGGAACGCTGAGGCCGGACTGTACCAGGACATGCTTAAGCGCGTGGCCAGTAACTGGCCTGATTTAACACTTGCTGATATGACCGGTGATACCGATGCTTCAACGGTATTCAGCACTGACGAAATCGTCCCAGGAATGTTTACGCGCCAGGCCTGGGAAGAGCAGGTACAGGATGCAATTAACGAGGTCGTTAAGACACGACGTGATGAAATCGACTGGGTCCTGACGGATAAAACGCACCAGGCAGGAAGTGATATCTCCCCGGAGGCGTTGAAGGCCCGCCTGACAGAACGGTATTTTACCGATTTTGGTAATGCCTGGCTGAACATGGTCAACAGCATTCAGTGGCAAGAAGCCACGTCTCTTTCTGAAGCAATTGCCCAGCTCAGTCTGATCGGCGATGTCCGTCAGTCTCCGCTTGTGGCCTTAATGAATACGCTGGCCTGGCAGGGAAAAACAGGAGAGAAGGGTGAGGCACTGGCTGATTCGATAGTGGATTCAGCGAAAAAACTGGTTGGTCGGAAAAAATATACCCGACAGTTCATTGAGCAGGCGCAGGGGCCGAAAGGTCCATTGGAGGACGTTTTTGGACCACTGACGGGATTTATGGAAGGTAAAGAGGGCACTGGTAGCAACGGTAACCTCAGTTTCCAGTCCTGGCTGGCCCGCGTTACCCAGGTGCGGCTGAAGCTTCAGCAGGTCACCAGCGCCCCGGATCCGCAAGCGATGTCGCAGATGCTGGCACAGACCGTATTCCAGGGTAAAGCCATCGACCTGACGGACACCCGCGATTACGGCAGTCTGGTTGCGGCAAGCCTGGGGCAGGAGTGGAACGGATTTGGTCAGTCGTTGTTTGTGCAACCGCTGGATCTGGCCTGGCGGCAGGTCCTTGCCCCGGCAGCGGGTAGTCTCAATAGCCGCTGGCAATCGACCATTGTCGAACAGTGGAATAAGGCCTTTGCGGGGCGGTATCCGTTTAAGGCCACCGGCAGCGATGCCTCCCTGCCGTTACTGGCTCAGTTCCTGCGTAGCGACTCGGGTCGAATTACTAACTTCCTGAAAACTAATCTTGGCGGGATCCTCCACCAGGAGGGAAATCGCTGGGTCGTTGATCCTTCCGCAAGTCAGGGGATGGTTGTCAGTCCGGATTTCCTCCGGGCGATTAATCAGCTGGCAGAGCTGTCTGATATCGTGTTCTCTCAGGGCGATGCAGGTATTCACTTCGAACTGATGGCGCGTCCTTCAAAGGATGTTGCCAGAGTGCAATTGACCCTCGATGAGCAGAACCTGGACTACTTCAATCAGATGGAAAGCTGGCAAAGCTTCACCTGGCCGGGGAATAGCTACTATCCAGGCGTATCGTTGAGCTGGCGTAGTGTAAACAGTGGTATGCAACTCTACGCCAGTCACCAGGGTAACTGGGGCTTCATTCGCCTGCTGGACAAAGCCCTGCTCACTCCTCTTGATGCCAGCCGGACGCAACTGGTATGGATCACCCCGGATGGCAATCCTCTGAAGTTTGTGATGCGTAGCGAACTCGGCAGTGGTCCTCTTGAATTACTGAAGTTGCAGGGGTTCACGCTGCCCAACGCTATTTTTAATGTTGCCGCTGGCGCAGAAGCGATCCAGTAACGATGGGCGCATTGTTCACCCTTGCCGCTTCTGTCTCCACGGCCATCAGTCAGCAGGAGGAGGGGATCCATGGATTCTGGAACGCGGTCCTGCCGGTGCTGTTCTGGCCCTGCTCTGAGAACAGTGAATGGGGCAAGCAGGGAAACCTGTGAGACCCGAACCCAGACGTGTCGGAAAGCATCAACGCCTCATCCACCCTGACAAGCCTGTGCAGATTTTTGTCGGCGCCCGGGCCGGTTCCGCGCTCAGGCAGGTACCGCGAGCGCCGGAAGCCAGTACATCAGGGGGCAGTCCCTCCACACCCCATCGGCGCCTGCGCCCCCATGTCAGAAAAGCCCACTGGCAAAGCGACTGGAAGGGCAAACCTACTCAGGGGGAGGAGAAAAGTATGCTGCTGAAATGGAAGCCACCGCAAATCGTCAATGGTAAGGACGACGATTCTCTGGAAGCGACCATGAGGTTTATGAAAGAGACTAACAAACGGGAAAAAGAATGAGTTCACCGGAAGATCTGTTAACCGCCTGCGCCACCAGCCAGGAAGAAAGGCAGCGCCTCACCTCCCGGGCAAATGATGCCCTGTCGCTCTGGGATAACTGGCTGCATCCGTTCACCTCCGGGCCTGAAACCGGGGACGATCCCGCATACGATGATAATTTTCAGCTGATGCGTGAAGAGATCAATAAGCTTTCAGGTACCGATTCAGCGTTGTTGTGCCAACTGGCCCAAAAGTGTCTTTGCGAATGCGCCAAAGACATTCGTGTCGTGACCTGGTACGTGCAGGCCCGACTCAGCCGCGACGGTGAAAAAGGGTTGTCCGAGGGCTTACTGCTTCTTGTCGCGATGCTGACCCGCTACGGGCAGGCCTGTCATCCCCGGCGCCCCGCCGCCCGGAAAGCTGCGCTGGAGTGGTTGAACAGTGCAAAAGTGATTGATGCACTGCTGTTATGGCCCGAGGTGGACAGTAATGATGCCGGTCTGACGGCTGGCGCTATAAGCCTGCTTGCATCCACAGTGGCAGACTGGCCGGAAGCCGAGAAACCGTCTTTTGCAGGCCTTTGTACCGCTCTTGAAAACCGCCTGGCACGTTCGGGTGGCATGGAAGTGCTGGTCCCCCAGAACAGCAGTGCTCAGGAGCAGGGGCATGAACCAGCCCATTCGGATTCACCGCAACTGTCAGCCGTGAAATCTGGCCGCGATTTACTCGACAAGGCAAAGTTACTTTCCCGCTGGCTGAGCGAACAATCTCAGGGTTGGCTGGCTTCTCACCGGCTGATTAAGACCGTGCGGTGGGATACAGTCGATCAGATCCCCCCTCTCGACAGTAGCGGCCGCACCCGCCTGGTACCGCCGAAACCCGAGTATCGCGCTCAACTTAAGCGGCTCTATATTCAGAAAAACTGGACCGAACTGGTTGAGCAGGCCAGCCAGATGTATTGCGAAGGGGTCAACCATTTCTGGCTCGATCTTCAGTGGTATCTCTGGCAGGGGCTCAGCCATGCCGGTCAGCCCTGGGATACCTGGACAGACTCCGTCCTGTTCGATCTGCGGCTGCTGCTTAAACGCCTCCCGGGCCTTGAAGGGCTGGCATGGAATGACGGTACCCCCTTTGCTGACGAAGTCACCACCGCCTGGATTGCGGAAAAAGTGAATGAAGAAGGCCTGATATACGACAATGAACTCGCTACCGTCGTTAATGGTCAGGCTGATGATGTGCTGCTCCTTGAGTCGGAAGCCATGGAAAAGGGCGACACGGATGGTCCCGAAGCGGCGCTTACCTGGCTCCAGTCCCGACCGGGGATAGACACACCACGCCATCGCTGGCTGATACGCCTGCTAATGGCCCGGGTGGCAGAGCAATATGGACGAAACGATATGGCGCTTCATCTGCTTGGCGAACTAACTACCTGTGCGCCACAGCTGACGCTGGGAGACTGGGAACCCGATCTGTTGTTTGAAGTCCAGGCCCGTCGACTGAACCTGTTACGTATGAAAGCTGGTCGCAGCGAATCTGATAAAGCCCGTTTGATGCCTGAGATGGAGTCCTTACTTGCCGGACTTATTGCCATTGACCCGGCCCGTGCCATGGTGCTCTGTGGCTAATGTTCTCTTTAATAATTTCCAGGAATGCCGTTCATGGATGATTTAACCCTGCGCTATTACGAAGCAGAGATGCGCTACCTGCGTGAAGCCGGTAAAGAGTTTGCCCGGGCTCATCCGGATCGTGCAGCGATGCTTAATCTGGATAAACCCGGCGCCCGCGATCCTTATGTGGAACGCCTGTTCGAAGGCTTTGCCTTCCTGATGGGCCGTTTGCGTGAAAAGCTGGATGATGATCTGCCGGAACTGACCGAAGGGCTGGTGAGTCTGCTGTGGCCGCACTATATGCGGACTATCCCGTCGCTGGCCATCGTCGAGTTCTCGCCTGACTGGCGTAGTCTGCGTCAGGCCGAAATGCTGGCTGAAGGCTTTTCCGTTCTGTCACGTCCTGTCGGGCCGCATAAAACCGCCTGTCAGTACCGGACGACCCGCGATGTGCCGCTACAACCGCTGCACCTTGCGGACGCCAGCCTGCACACGGAAACCGATGGCCGCTCTGCTATCCGCCTGCGCTTCGAATGCCCTGAAAAAGTGGACTGGCGTAAAGCCGGGATCGACAAGGTCGCCATATTCCTTAACGCAGAGAGTCCTGTCAGTTCAGCGCTGCATCTGGCAATGACCCGGCGTGTACATGCCATATATGCGCGTCATGCCGGGACGCATACTGAACGTCATCAGTTTGATGGCTGGTGCAAACCCATGGGCTTTGACGACAATGACGGCCTGTGGAAGAAAGCCGATACCGCCTTCAGTGGTTACCAGCTGCTGCTGGAGTATTTCAGCTTCCGTCCGAAGTTTATGTTTGTTGAGCTGCGCGGTCTCGACACCATCGGGCTCACTGCGGCCAGCACCTGGTTTGAAATCGACATTGTGCTCAGTGAAGCATGGTCATCCGATCTGCCTTTTGAGACAGAAAACTTCCGGCTGCACTGTGCGCCGGTCATCAATCTCTTTACCCTGGAAGCCGACCCGCTGACGCTTAACCCGCTGGAAAACGAATACCTGCTCAGGCCGCTGCGTCTTCAGGATGGACACACCGAGATTTATAGCGTCGATAACATCCATGGCGCGGTGAAGAATGGCAAACACCCCTATGTGCCATTCACCAGCTTCCGCCACCGGGGCGGTATGATGCGCCACGATGCCCCTGAGCGTTATTTCCATACCCGCGTGAAACGCGGTCCCTCTGGCCTGTATGACACCTGGTTAATTCTCGGGGGACGCTCGTTCGAACTGGAGCAGTTGTCCGATAAACCGGAGTCTCTCTCGATGCGAATAACCGGGACCAACGGTCAGCTTCCGCGTAAGGCACTGGAAAGTACCCTGCTGGACAGGGTGGTCAAAACCGGCAAGGTGCCCGTCAGAGTACTGAACGTCACAGCACCGACGATGCCACTATATCCCCCGGCAAACGATCGTTTTCACTGGCGGGTGATGAGCCACCTTGGTTCAAACTTTCTGAGCATGATGGACAATCCGGAGGTACTGCGGGGCACGCTGGCGCTGTATGACTGGACCGACGATGAAATGAACCGCCGTCGGCTTGAAGCAATCGTCGCTGTGAAGCACACCCTGCTCCGCCGTTTTGAGAAGGGTTTTATGCTCCGGGGCGTGGACATTGAGGTCACGCTGAATATGGACAATTTTGCAGGCGAGGGTGATGTAAACCTCTTTGGGGAGATGCTGCATCGGTTCTTCGCGCTCTATGCCGATATTCACCTCTTTAACCAGCTCACGCTGGTACTGCAACCGACAGGGAAACGACTGAGATGGCGCGAGAATCACAGCCAGCACGTACCGGGCTGACGCTGGCCCTTAACAAAGATATCTGGCGGGCCAATTTTTATCGTTTCTGCCAGTTGCTGGAACAGGAAAATCCGGACGCGCCGAAACTGGGCACCACCAGCCATCCGGGCGATGATCCGGTACGATTCAGACCCTGGCCTGGTATGGGTTTCCCGGTCAGTACCCTGAAAGCAGTGGAGACTGACGAAGACCATCCGACATTACCCCCAACGGTTCGCACGACATTTCTAGGGGTGTATGGCGTGGACTCGCCTCTGCCGACGTCCTGGCTGGACGATATTGCGCAGCGCCGCGAAGGACACGAGGCGGTTACCTCATTCCTGGACATTTTCAGCCACCGGATCACCACTCAGTATTACCGGATCTGGCGAAAATACGCGTATCCGGCGACCTTCGAGGCCGGTGGCCGTGATGCCACATCACAGTGTCTGCTGGGACTGGTGGGACTCGGTATACCAGGCACAGCGGAACGGGTGGCAACGCCGGTTTCCCGTTTTCTGGCCCTGCTGGGCACCATGCGATTACCCACCCGTAATGCCGAAGGTATCCGGGCCCTGGTGAGCCTGTTGGCACCGAATACCCGGGCAATTATCACCGAACCCGATCCGGTTAAGGTCCATATTGATAACCGCAGTGGGCTGGGGGCCAAAAACCGCATCCGTCTTTCGCAGCGGGCCACGCTGGGTAAAACGGCCAGGGAAGCATGCAGTCGGGTACTGGTGACGCTGGAAACGGAAGATCCGGGCGAAGCGGAAGGCTGGTTACCCGGTGCTGTCCTCCATACCGATTTGCTGGTCCTGCTGCGCGTCTATCTTGGCTACCGCAGTGACGCCCGACTGCGCCTCACGGTACCCGTGCGGTTATTGCCTGAGCCTCGCGTTGGCAAAGGCAGGCGTATTCAGCTGGGCCGAACCGGTTTGCTGGGGCTGAAAGCAGGAAAACTCAGCAATAACAGGGAGAGTCTGACCGTCAGCCTGGGCTGCTATGAAGGGTTGCAATGCTCTGTTTTACCTCCTGCTGAAGACGGGCATTACCGCTTCGACTAATCACGTATTCCCTCTCAATAAAGGAACTTTTGAATGGCAACAGTAACCCGCCGGAGGGCGCTGACGCTTATTGCCTGCGGTCTACTCGCAGGCTGCGGCCTGACGCAGACCGTCACGGACGGTACGGTCAGCATCACGAAATCCATCTTCTACAAAAAAATTAAAACGCTGCATCTGGATTTTACCCCGCGCACGGCCATTAACGCCGATGGCGCACAGACGCCGCTGGCGACAATGGTGCGGGTTTATCAACTCCGGGATCGTAAAGCGGTTGATGCCGCCGATTACCAGACACTGCTGCGCAAGGCCGATACGGTACTTAAAGACGACGTACTGGCATCAAAAGAGCTGCTGGTGATGCCCAATGGCAGCGTGACGCTCAATATGCCCATGGATGAAGACGCTCAGTTCGTGGCGGTGGTGGGGCTGTTTAACCGGCCGGATCAGAAGGACAACCGCTGGCGTCTGGTACTGACCCGTGACGACCTCGACCCGGACAACCCCCGCACAATTGAACTGGGTGATGGCTGGCTTGGCCTTGTGCCGGTGAAGGAGTGATGTGATGGATAGCTGGCTGGCGCTTTTTGACGGACAGACCCGATATTTTCTGGATATCAATGACAGTTCAGTGAAGCCGGATATTCTGCGCTTTCGTGGCAGGGAAGCCCTGAGCGAGCCCTTCCGGTGGGACATTGAGTTTACCTCCCTGCAGGCGAACATTCTCCCGGAACAGGTGCTGATGAAATATGCCTCTTTCCGGATGCGGAGCGGCAAAAGTGTTCACGGCATGGTGACCCGCCTGGAATGGCTGTCCACCTCTCAGGACCAGTCTCACTACCGGCTCACGCTCAGTTCCCGCCTGGCGCTGCTGGGATACACCCGGCAGTGCGCGGTATATCAGAACCAGTCCGTGCCGGAGGTGGTGGAGCAGGTGCTGCGCAAACATGGCCTGCAAGGACCTGATTTTGACTTCCGGCTGGAGCGCACCTACCCGCCGCGTGAAATTATCACCCAGTGGCGGGAAACGGATTTGCAGTTTATCCGGCGCATTCTGTCTGAGGTGGGGATTTACTGGCGTACGGAGATGGATGACACCCGTGAGCTGGATACGTACATTTTTGCCGACAGCCAGCTGAACTACCGGTTTGATGTGCGTCTGCCCTACAGCGAACCATCGGGTCTGTTTGACGGCGCGGCAGAGTCGGTCTGGGATGTGCGGACCTGGCACAACATCGCCACCGGCACTGTCACCACGCGGGATTACAACTACCGGACAGCCTCCACGCCGATGGATGCGACGGTCAGCGTGCGTAACGATGCGGTCACCACCGGGGAGTATTACCGCTACGCAGCGCCTTACCGTGACGCAGGTGACGACACCAGCCCGGAGCCGGAAACCGAATCCGGCGCCTTTTATGCCCGCATCCATCATGAGCGGGAACTGAACAAATCAGCCCGCATCCACCTGTTCAGCAATGCTGCCCACCTCACGCCCGGGCAGGTGCTGGAGCCACAGGGCGATGTCATTACGGCCCTGAAGGAGGGGGTTGTCCTCACGCTCGTGACCTTCCGGGGAGCCCGTGATTCCCGCCTGCACGTGTCGGTGTGGGGCATGCCCTACACCGAGCGTTACTGCTTCCGCCCGGCGGACATCCCGCGTCCGGAAATCCACGGCACGCTTCCGGCCCGTATTGAGAGCCGGGAAAAGAACGATATTTACGCTCACCTTGACGAACAGGGGCGCTACCGGGTGAAGCTCGACTTCGACCGGGAAGGGACAGAACCCGGGTACGGCTACCTGTGGCTGCGGATGGCAAAGCCTTATGCCGGAGACACGCTGGGGTGGCACACACCGCTCACCGACGGGACCGAAGTGGCGATAGCGTACAGCAACGGTGATATTGACCTGCCGTATATCGCATATGCCCTGCACGATTCTGAACATCCGGACCCTGTCTCCCGCGACAACCACACGCGCAACGTGCTGCGCACCCCGGCGAACAACAAGCTGCGGATGGAAGACAGGCGTGGTGAGGAGCATATCAAGCTCGCCACGGAGTACGGCAAAACGCAGCTCAACAGCGGGCACTTGGTGGACAGCCAGGGGCAGCGTCGCGGCACAGGCTCAGAGCTGCGCACCGATGAGTGGGGCACGATACGTGCCGGTAAAGGACTGTTTGTCAGCGCGGATGCGCAGGCGAAAGCGCAGGGTGACGCACTTGATATGAGCGCCGCCCTGCAGGAAATCGACCGGCTTAACCAGCAGCTGCAGCAACTGGAAATCGCGGCAGAACAGGCGCAGGCCCTGAAGGCGGACGTTGACAGCCAGATACAGATGTTTGAGCAGCGACTGAAACCGCTGAACGAGGCGCTGCTGATGTCGGCCCCGGAAGGGATGGCGCTGACCAGCGGGGAACATCTGCAGATGGCGGCCACGAAAAACGTCGCCCTTAACGCCGGAGGGGATATCAGCACCGGCGTCATGGGCAGCATGACCGCCCTGGCGGGAGAAAAGCTCGGCCTGTTCGCGCGAACCGGCCAGCTGAGCCTGAAGGCCAGCGAAGGGCCGGTGGAGGTCCAGGCGCAGAACGCCAGCCTGCGGTTGTTTGCAGAGAAAAAGCTGACGATGAGCTCGGCGAGTGATATCACGTTTGCCGGTAAAAAACGCATCACGCTGATAGGTGGTGGCAGTTACCTGCGGCTGGAGGCGGGGAAGATCGAGTACGGCACGACGGCGATGTATCTGCGCAAAGTGAAGCGGACGATGGCGGCGGCTCCGGCCACCATGCCATTACCTATTCCACTTCTTCCCGGTCAGTATCCATCGCTTGAAGGAAAGATTTGCATCGAGTGCCTCCTCAACGCCATCAAAGGCAATGACGCAATTGTACAGGGAGTGTAGTAAATGGATGCCACAAGGATGATCCAAACGTTACCGGAATCGAATAACGCAAGTATGTTTCTGTTACTGGAGGGCGGGGCGCAAACAACGGATGCTTTTCAGACATTTTATAACGAACATGCTTCAGCTATGCATTCGCTGTATCTTCATCCGCAGCTTGTCGAAGCCAGAAACTATGGCCCATGGTTGTTTGCGATAAGGGATAAAGAAGCGTTAGAAACTCGTATCAAGTCCACACCGGGGTTGGTTGCTGTTATTGCTTCTTCACGCTCAGGTGGGGCTTTAGCCGTTCAGCTTTCTGCTGCCTGCACAATTATATCTCCTGACGGAAAAGCGGCTGTAGTGCGTTTTTATATGCACAATGTCATAAGCCTCCTGGCTGGATGCCACGATCAAGAATGGCATCGTTTTTTATTTAATGGGATTTCTCAATGGTGGTCACCCAAAAAGAATGAATGGCAACCTGTAAACATTCCCTCTTCCCTGGTGACCGATGCCAGAAACTGCGCCATTCAATTGAATGAAAAAGAATGGCAATACCTCATGGATAAACCTGAGGTAACCGCAGTATTAGCATCATGGCAAAAAATGCCGTCCAGCCAGCATTTCCCACCTTGTGTTCAACGGGACATGGTTGAAAAAGCTCTTAACAAAGCCAGCGCAGCGAAAATGAAAGCAGGTACCGAACAAAAACTGTATGCCCTTTATTACCTTAATGGCGGTAAACAAATGCTGGAGTCAGTCGATATACAACCTGCATTAGATAAAGTTACCCAGGGAAAGGTATCGTTAGAATATGTCTTAACCAACTATGTTCACTCTCAGGGATGAAAATAAACAATGGGATTTTTTAAATCGTTCGACAAAGTAGACGGTGCGGTGAACCGGGGTTATGCCCGCTGGGGAAAATGGCTCTGGGGTGTGTTGTTATTGCCGGTGGTGATTTACCTTGGCTGGGCGGTGTGGGCTGCTATCTGGGGGCCGCCGTCAGGGCCAGTGACGCTGATTATTCACAACGAAATTGACAGGCCCATTTTAGAGTTTAGCGTAAACGGCGTGGCAGGTGCGAATGCATTTGCTTATGGCGGCGGTGGGGCTACCTGCTGCGGCAGCATCAGCGGGGATAAAGCAGAAATTATCTGGACGCTGGATATCACGCATGAGCAATATCTTAAAGGTATGAGGTTAGAAACACGCCGCACGGTAATGACTATGCCTGCACGCCAGTGGGGCGAAAACTATCTCCATGTTTATTTCCTGCCTGAAGAAACTGTCCGGTTATGGTGGAGCACTGGATTTAATCATCCGGACTCTCACGATATTAATGACCAAACTACAGAATTAAAAAAAGGAAAATAACATATGGATATCGAAAGTCTCATCGCCGCGGCAAACCGGGCCCAGCAGGCGGAAGATGCTGATTTAGGTAACTGTTCACGGATATGGCATGCGGGCTTCTTTTTTGATGGGATTCATCGCAATATAGAAAAGGATACACCAGAACATCGCCTCAGCAATATTGCTCGCTTGTATAGAGCATTCCCAAGCATACAGCAAAACACTCCTCGAGAAAGTTATGATGCATTTTATATTTCAGGATTAGGGACCCCTTTTAGGGAAACTATCGCCGAAAAACTTCATACCATCATGGACAGCGGTCTGGGCAGCATAACGGATGATATAACAGGCCAGCCCGGTGAAATGGCCAAAGAAGCGGGTATGGATTTTATAAAAGGCGACAACTGGTACGAGGTTTTAAAAAATCAGGGAAAGAAACTTCTTAACCCGACGGAATGGAAAAACCTGGCCTTTGATACGGCTAAAAATGCTGTTAAAAAAGTTAGTATCGAATCAACGCCCTGGCTGCGTGATAATCCTACGGTAGCCGATATGCTGGTAACAGGCGTCGATACCCGTATCACCTCCACAAAGCTAACGTTTCAAGAAGGCTACAAAGAAGCTATTAAAAAAAGCCCGGTTCCCATCAGGCTCATCTCTGTTTCACTGTTCGGTTTTGATCTCGGCGCTACCCTGGCACGTAAATTCCTGGACAGTCTGCTGAAAGATATCTGTAAGAAACAGGGCGATAAATACACTTACCAGGGCATACCGGTCGATATTGTCTTTACCGGGTTGTTTGACTGCTCGCGGCGTACATCTGCCAGTAACAACAACGGCGTGGATTACTTTATCTCTGCGTTCGGCGGTCCGGTAAAAGGGATCAGCGTATTACTGGGGGATAAATCTATCGACCAGGATACCTCACTGCCAGAAGCGGTAAAGAAAAGCCTGCATCTGGTTGCCGCCCATGAAACCCGCGTCTGGCGCTGCTTGTACCGCACCGGCAGTAATCCAGCGCATAAGGAAGAACTCTATCCCGGGTGCGCGGAGGATATCGGCGGGGGTCTGAAACCGGACGAACAGAAACCGAGTGCGGAACTCTGCCGGGTGGCGCTGCACAGAATGTACCGTGAGGCGACCATGGCGGGCGTGCCTTTCCCTTATTTTCAGATGCTTGATAAAACAGATACGGATGTAGCTGCTTATTTCATCGTCCAGGACAACGTCAAAAATCAGTCCGTTCTTCAGTGGGCAAAGGCGTACCAGAGCGCATTGCCGCTTACGTCAGTAAACACGGCAAACCAGAACCGTCATCTGGACAGCTATATCGACTGGCTGGGCCGTCAATACTATCAGTACCGCACGGAATGCATGAAATATGAAAAGCAGCGCGGCGATACGCTGGCCTCTGCTGGGGCATCTGCGGGGTTTGCTGGCATTACGCAGGAGGCGAAAAACAGAGCCGGAGAGTACGCCAGTGAACTCAGCGTGTTACAACAGCACTGGGGATGGCTCGACGACGTGAAGGATGCAGCAATCAAAATGCGAAACAGTATGGAACAAAACCCGGCGGACAGGCGCAGAGAAATTGTACCTGAGGTGTATGACTCAGCGTTGCGGCGCGCGAAGCGGTTTCTCGACTATTTCCACGCGGCAAATCTCGGTAAACCCCAGCCGTTCCCGATCGACACTGCCCCACCCGAGATGTACGCATGGTTTGTACACGACCTGCAAACGGTGGACAAAGGCGCAGGTATCTCGCAGGACTTTTTTGTTATCCGCTCGATGGAAATGCCTGAAGCCTGACTTATGGGGGCGACAGAATTTGAGATTCCTCCGCTACCCCCACACCCTGCTGTTCATTACCTTAAGGCCAGTTTACCTGCGAGTCTGGCCTTATGAAACGTTACTCTTCCGCTCTGTTATTTGGTCTGCTGTCACTCACCAGCCAACTGGCGCATGCCGATATCGTTGATGATGCTATTGGCAATATTCAACAGGCAATCAACGACGCCTATAACCCCAGCAGCAGCCGCAGCAACGATGATGACGATCGTTATGACGATAACCGTCGCATGGATAGCCGTCAGTATGACGATCGCCGTCGGCAGCTTGAAGACAGACGCCGCCGTTTAGACGAGCGTCAGCGCCAGCTGGATGACGACAGACGCCGTCTGGAAGAGGATGAGCGCAGGTTAGAAGACGATTACGATCGAGGCTAAAGCCTGGTGGCGCTTCGCTGACGCAGGCCTGCAAAACCCTGGCGCGTAGGCCGGGTAAGGCGCAGCCGCCACCCGGCAAAACTCAGTCGAGAACCAGCACCATCCCGTCATACCCCGCTTCAATGCCGGACGGCAGCGGGTTATCCATCATCCACACGTCAAACTGATGGCTGATGTGCGTCAGGATCACCTGCGGGCAGCCAATCACTTCGTTTAACGCCATCACGGTATTTAAGTCGCAATGGTTTCGCGGCGTCTCGTCGCGCGGTTCGTGGCTGCAGTCGATAATCATCGTCTGCGGCTGATTGTTAAGCAGGAACTTCACCGTTTTTTCCGGCAGCCCGGCGGTGTCGGACAGCCAGGCCACGCGGCTGTGGGCCGATTCCAGCAGATACCCGAAGGTCAGTTTCGAATGGTTGAGCGGCAGGGGCGTAACCCGCATACCCTGAAGCTCAAACATGACAAAGGGGTCGACCGTGTGGCTGAAATCCAGAATCCCCGGATGTTTAAACAGGTCGTCACAGCCCACCTCATCCGGCGGACCGTAGACGGGGATCGTCGCGCCCACGCCCCAGCGCAGGGGGAAGAGTCCCTGAACGTGATCCATATGGTAATGGGTCAGCAAAAACTGCTGAAAGCTGCCTGCAGCCCAGTCGTCCATCAGATGTGGAATACCGGCATCCAGCAGGGTCACCGCATCGTTGAATTTGACCACCGCGCTACAGGGGCGACGGCGATAGGTCTCCTGCAGGCGCGCCCGGCGGCACGCCGCGCAGTCGCAGCCAAAGACCGGCACGAGTTGCGCGCTTCCGGTTCCTGTTAACGTGATTGTCAGACTCATAACGCACCTCTACAGCGGTTTGGTGAATCGGAAATGGCTCTGCGTATATCCTTCACGGACGTAAAAACGGTGGGCGTCGGTGCGCTTCACGCTGGTGGAGAGTTCGGTCAGCTCCGCGCCGGCCTCTCGTGCCACCCCTTCCGCCCAGGCCAGCAGCTGGCTGCCCACCTTTAACCCGCGCGCCTGCGGCATCACCACCAGCTCCTGGATCTCGCCGATCCAGCGTGCGTGGTGGAGGTGAAACTGCATGTGCAGGCCGATCATGCCGATGACCTGCCCGTCCAGTTCGGCAAGCTGGTAGCGCATGTTGTGATCCTGCAGATTGGCAAGATAGCCCGCGTGAAACGCCTGGTGATCAAATTCGGCCTGCTTTAATTCGCAGATTAACGCATAGACGATTTGCGCATCGTCGGCGGTGGCGGGGCGAAGCGTGCAGTCAGGCATGCTGTTTCTCCTTCTGACGGATAAGCGATAAAAAGGTCTCGACTGACTGTAGCAAACTTCCGTCGTTATTAAGGATATGGCAGTCGGACGGGGTGTAGCGCGCCGCACGCGCAAGCCGCTGATCGATCTCACGGGCGGATTCACGACCCCGGCTCTGCAACCGGCTGCGCAGGACGTCCGGTGAAACCTGCAGGCAAACCGGCAGCAGGGCCGCCCCATAGCGTGCGCGCGCTTGCGAAAGGTGCGCCCGTGAACCGTTGACCAGCACGTCGAACCCCGCATGCAGCCACAGATCGGTCTCGATGCCGATCCCATAGTAATAGCCGTTGGCGTGCCAGCTCAGCGCCAGCAGATTTTGCCCGGCACGGGTAAAAAACTCCTGCTCGCTCAGGGCGATATGGTTTTCACTCCCCGCATTGGCCGCGCGGGTAATGTACCGGTGCGCCACCAGCAGTTGCGGATGCTCCTGCTGCCGTAAGGCGGACAGCAGGCTGTCCTTACCGGAGCCGGACGGCCCCATTAACCAGATAAGTCTTCCCATCAGAACACCCTCTTTCCCTGACGCCAGACGTGGTCGATATGGACGTGTTCGCCCCTGCGGTGGGCCAGCACCAGATCCGCCCGCTTGCCTTCGGCTATCTCGCCGCGATCCTGCAAGTTAAGCGCCGAGGCCGGGTTTTTCGTCACCAGGCGAATCGCCTGCGGCAGCGTAAAGCGGTTGCCCTCGTCGTCGGCCACCCGGAACGCCGCGTCGAGCAGGCTGGCGGGGTAATAGTCGGACGAGAGTATATCCAGCAGGCCAAGGGACGCGAGCTTGCTTGCCGCGACGTTGCCGGAGTGCGAGCCGCCGCGCACGATGTTCGGTGCGCCCATCAGGACGTTCATGCCGTGCTTGCGGGAGGCTTCAGCCGCCTCGAACGTGGTGGGGAATTCGGCGATCACGCTGCCAAGCTGGTGGGATTCAAGGACATGATCGTGCGTGGCATCGTCATGGCTGGCCAGCGCGATATTGCGGTCCCGGCACATCGCCGCAATTCGGACACGGTTAGGCTGCGACCACCGTGCCGCAAGCGCCAGCTGCTCTTCTTCGTAACGGGCCATCTCCGCGTCGCTGAGAGAATATTTGCCCTGATAGTATTCGCGATACTTTTCAATGTTGGCGAACTGACGCTGCCCCGGCGAGTGGTCCATCAGGGAGACCAGCGACACCGGCTCGCGGCCGACCAGCTTTTCAAACAGCGGCAGGGTGGTGTGGTGCGGCAGCTCGCAGCGCAGGTGCAGGCGGTGCTCGGCGCGGTTGAGGCCGCGCTTTTGCGTCTCCTCGACGGCGTTGATCATCTTCTCCAGGTTCTCCAGACGGTCGCCGCCGTCGCGCACGTCGCCAATAGCCACCGCGTCCAGTACGGTGGTGATGCCGCTGGCGACCATCAGCGCGTCGTGGCTGCTCATCGCTGAATGCGCGGGCCAGTCCACCTTCGGGCGGGGGGTGAAGAACTTGTCCAGATTATCGGTATGCAGTTCGATCAGCCCCGGCAGCAGCCAGCCGCCGTCGCCGTCCATCGCCTCGGGCGAGCGGCTCTGGGTTTCAGCAAATGCGCGGATTGTTCCGTCCTGGATCTCAATCGAGCCGTCAACCACCTCATTGTCCAGTACCAGCTTGACGTTATTGATAATCATGCGGGAGTCCCCATTGGGTGCAGCCTGTCCGCGACGCGGGTGCGAACGCTCTCGTCGTGGAAGATCCCGACGATCGCCGCGCCGCGCGCTTTGGCCTGTTCGATCAGCGCCACCACGGCCGCGCTGTTTTTAGCGTCGAGCGAGGCGGTGGGTTCATCCAGAAGTAAAATCGGGTAGTCGACGATAAAGCCGCGGGCGATATTGACGCGCTGCTGCTCGCCGCCGGAAAAGGTCGACGGGGCAAGGTGCCACAGGCGCTCGGGCACGTTCAGGCGCGTCAGCAGGCTGGCGGCTTTGGCGGCACAGGTTTCGCGCGGCACGCCAAGATCCAGCAGGGGCTGCATCACCACGTCCAGGGCGGAGATCCGCGGGATCACCCGCAGAAACTGGCTCACCCAGCCGATCGTCGAGCGGCGCACCTCCAGCACCTTACGCGCCGGGGCCTGCACCAGGTCGATCCATTCATCGCCGTGGCGAATATGAATATGGCCTTCGTCGGGCAGATAGTTGGCGTAAAGGGAGCGCAGCAGGGTCGATTTTCCGCTGCCGGAGTGGCCGTGCAGCACCACGCATTCGCCGCGATTAACCTCCAGCGAGGCATTTTGCAGCACCGGCAGGCGCACGCCGTTTTGCTGGTGGAGCACAAAGGTCTTACTTACGTTTTGTACGTGGATCATGTTGGCCTCGCGATTCGTTTTGCCGGGTGGCGGCTTCGCCTTACCCGGCCTACAAGGTGCGGTGTTCGCGTTGCCGGGTGGCGGCTTCGCCTTACCCGGCCTACAAGGTGCGGTGTTCGTGTTGCCGGGTGGCGGCTTCGCCTTACCCGGCCCACAGGTGCGCTATTCGTAGGCCGGGTAAGCGCAGCGCCACCCGGCAACAGCCCCTCAGTTCTGCAACACGGACGACACCAGAAGCTGGGTGTACGGATGATGGGGATCGTCGAGCACGCGGTCGGTTAACCCACTTTCCACCACCTGACCCTGCTTCATCACCAGCAGGCGGTCTGCCAGCAGGCGCGCGACGCCCAAATCGTGGGTGACAATCACCACCGCCAGGTTCAGCTCTACCACCAGGCCGCGCAGCAGGTCGAGCAGGCGCGCCTGCACCGAGACGTCCAGCCCGCCGGTGGGTTCATCCATAAACACCAGCTTCGGATGGGTGACGAGATTGCGGGCAATCTGTAAACGCTGCTGCATGCCGCCGGAGAAGGTTGTCGGCAGGTCGTCGATGCGCGAGGCGGGGATTTCCACTTCTTCCAGCCAGTGTTGCGCCGTAGCGCGGATATTGCCGTAGTGGCGCGCGCCGGTGGCCATCAGGCGTTCGCCGATATTGCCTCCGGCAGAGACCTGACGGCGCAGGCCGTCCATCGGGTGCTGGTGCACCACGCCCCACTCGGTGCGCAGCAGGCGGCGGCGCTCGGCCTCGCTCATGCCGTAGAGCGAGGCGCCCTCATACAAAATGTCGCCGTTCTGCGGCGTCAGGCGCGCGGAGATGGATTTCAGCAGAGTGGTTTTGCCGGAACCGGACTCGCCGACAATGCCCAGCACTTCGCCCGGCCACAGCTCGAACGACACGTCGCTGAAGCCTTTGCCCGGCGCATACAGGTGGGTCAGGTGATTTACCGAAAGCAGCGGTTTCATTGGCCGTTCGCCTCGCTCTGTTGGCGGCAGAAATCGGTGTCGGAGCAGACAAACATCCGTTTGCCCGTGTCGTCCAGCACCACTTCGTCCAGGTAGCTGTGTTTGGATCCGCAGATGGCGCACGGCTCGTCCCACTCCTGCACCGTAAACGGGTGATCGTCAAAATCGAGACTCTCTACACGGGTGTACGGCGGTACGGCGTAGATGCGTTTTTCACGTCCGGCACCGAACAGCTGCAGGGCGGGCATCATGTCCATCTTCGGGTTATCGAATTTTGGGATCGGCGACGGGTCCATCACGTAGCGGCCGTTGACCTTCACCGGGTAGGCGTAGGTGGTGGCGATATGGCCGAAGCGGGCGATATCCTCATACAGCTTCACCTGCATCACGCCGTACTCTTCCAGCGCGTGCATGGTGCGGGTTTCGGTTTCGCGCGGCTCGATAAAGCGCAGCGGCTCCGGGATCGGCACCTGAAAAATCAAAATCTGATCTTCCGTGAGCGGGGTTTCCGGAATGCGGTGGCGGGTCTGGATCAGCGTCGCGTCTTCGGTTTTTTCGGTGGTCGCGACGCCCGTTACCCGCTGAAAGAAGGTGCGGATCGATACGGCGTTGGTGGTGTCGTCCGCGCCCTGGTCGATGACCTTCAGCACGTCCGCCTCGCCGATCACGCTGGCGGTAATCTGGATGCCGCCCGTCCCCCAGCCGTAGGGCATCGGCATTTCGCGGCCGCCGAACGGCACCTGATAGCCAGGAATCGCCACCGCTTTTAAGATGGCGCGCCGGATCATGCGTTTGGTTTGCTCATCCAGATAGGCAAAGTTGTAGCCGCTTAAGTTAGCCATGTTTGCGCTCCCGTTGCAGGCGTTTCAGCAGTTCCAGTTCGGCCTGGAAATCGACGTAGTGCGGCAGCTTGAGGTGCGAGACGAAGCCCGCGGCCTCGACGTTATCCGCGTGGGCCAGCACAAACTCTTCGTCCTGCGCCGGGCCAGCAACGTGCTCGCCGTAGTCCGGTGCCTGCAGGGCGCGGTCGACCAGCGCCATGGCCATCGCCTTGCGTTCGCCGAGGCCAAACACCAGCCCGTAGCCGCGGGTAAAGTGCGGGTCTTCATTTTCGGGCGCGACAAAACCGTTCACCATTTCACACTCGGTCATCAGCAGTGCGCCGACGTTTACGGCAAAACCCAGCTCTTCCGGCACGATTTCGACGTCGATATAGCCGCTGCGAATTTCGGCGGCAAACGGGTGGTTGCGCCCGTAGCCACGCTGGGTGGAGTAGGCCAGCGCCAGCAGATAGCCCTCGTCGCCGCGCATCAGCTGCTGCAGGCGGGACGAACGCGAGCACGGGTAAACCGGCGGCGTGCGGGTGATGTCATCCGGCTGCGCGCCGGAGTCCTCTTCCGCCTTCGCCAGACCCTGTTTCGCCAGCAGGCTGAAGACGTGCGGAGACGGTTCCTGTTCGGCGTCAGAGGTACTGAGTCGTGGCGCCTCGCCGTTCGCCAGCAGGGTAAAATCCAGCAGGCGATGGGTGTAGTCATAGGTAGGGCCGAGCCGCTGGCCGCCGGGAATGTCTTTATAAACGGCAGAAATGCGGCGCTCCAGGCGCATCTCCGCCGTGTTGATGGGTTCGCTGACCGCCAGCTTCGCCAGCGTGGTGCGGTAGGCGCGCAGCAGGAAGATGGCTTCCACGTTATCGCCGCTGGCCTGCTTGAGGGCCAGCGCCGCCAGCTCGCGGTCGGCGATACCGCCCTCGGTCATCACCCGATCGACGGCGAGATTAAGCTGCTGTTCAATCTGGGCGACGCTCAGCTCAGGGAGCTGTTCATCACCCCGTCGTCTGTGCGCCTGCAGCGCATGGGCGGCGGCGATGGCCTTCTCGCCCCCTTTGACGGCAACGTACATCAGCACACCTCCACGTGGGTGGTCCGCGGGATGGCCAGCAGGCGCTCGCCGCAGGTCAGGATCAGGTCAATGCCCAGCGGGAACGGGTGCGGGCGCTCGGTCAGCTCGTGAATGATGCACTCCGGCAGCTGCGGCGCGACCATGCGCTCGTCGGCGATGCCTGCGCCCGTCAGGCGCAGCATGCGGCCGCCGCTCAGGCTGGCGACCTGCAAAATCAGCGTGGCGCTGGTTTCCGGGGCGACGGCGGTGCCTTCGCTCAGGGCATTCAGCTGTTCATGGCTGATTTGTTCGTCGGCCACGGCAAAGATTGCCTGCTGCGGCTGTTCAACAAGCGGGGCGCCGGTGTGAAAACGCAGGTTCTGGTTGGCGATATCGTTCGACAGCGCGCCCGAAAGCCATACCGGGGTATCGTTGTCGGCCAGGGTGAGCAGCACGCTGGTTGTCGCCAGGTTCAGCGGCAGCCAGCCCTGAGAGAGCTGGTGCAGCGAGACAATCACGCCCGGCTCGCTCATGGCCTTCAGCAGGCGACGGAAACTGTGTTGGGCATCCTGGACGGCCAGGGTAAAAGCAGGTTGAAGCGTCATGCGTTGTCTCCGCGAACGAGCGTAAAGAAGTCGACCCGGCTGGTATTCACTTCGGCCTGACGCGCGGCAAGGCGTGCGGCGCGGTCGGCCTCCAGCGGGGAAATAAGGGTTTCCATCAGCGTCTGGAAATGCGGTTGTTCCTGTAAAAGCGCGTCGATGACCGCGCAGCGCTCGGCGTGCGCTTTATCACGCCCCAGCACGTAGCCGTAGCCCAGCGTGCCGCTGTGCAGGCGGATCGCTGCGCGGGTGAGGGTGGCGTCCCCGGCGAAGAAGCGCTCGCCGGTACCGCCCATGCGCGCCTGGATCTGAACGAGGCCGATCTCCGGCGCGCGGAGGAGGTCGTACCCGGGAGCCAGGGCAAGGGCGTTCATGCGGGCAGAGAGCGCAGCAGGCTGGCTGTGGGCCAGCACGCGCATCCAGCGCTGTCGGGTGGCGGTGTCGAAGTGCATTCAGTGCTCCATGGTGAATTCGATCATGTCGGCGCGGGTCAGGCTGACGGAGTATTCCGTCGCGTCGATCTCGCCGTCACGGTGGTTGAGGGTGCGCACGCAGAGCAGCGGGGCCATATTGGGGATCTCCAGCACCTTGCTCTCTTTCGCCTGCGCGCGGCGGGCGCTGATGCGCGTCTGGGTGCGTTTCAGCGCAATGCCTGTCGCATTCTGGAGAAAATCATGCAGCGATCCGCTGGAGAAATTCTGCAGCACCGGCCAGAGGGTGAGGTCCGCGAAGTAGTGATCGATCTGGCACACCGCGACGCCGTTGACCCGGCGCAGCGTGCGCAGGTGGATGACGTTGTCGCCCTCCTGAATACCCAGCGCGTCCGCCACGTGGCTGGAGGCCGGACGCAGCACCGAGAGCAGCTTTTCGCTGGTCGGGTGGCTGCCCTGATCCAGCAGGTTCTGGCTAAAGCGCGCCTGGGCGTTAAGCGGGTAGTCGAACGGGCGCATCAGCACCAGCACGCCCACGCCCTGACGGCGCTGGACCCAGCCGCGCTCGACCAGCTGGTCAATGGCGCGGCGCAGGGTGTGTCGGTTCACCTCATAGCGGTCGGCAAGCTGCTGCTCGGCAGGAAGGTAGTCTCCGCAGCGGTAGTGCGTGCGCAGCTCCACTTCGAGCTTTGCCGCGATCTCTTGCCAGCGGGTGGGGAAACTGGTCGGATGTCTGGATAAGTGCATAGAAAACAAAGCCTCGCTTCTCAGATGAAGTGCTTACGCAAACGTTGAGAGAGGAAATCCAGCAGGCTGACGGTGACGATGATGAGCACCATCAGGGCGCAGGTTTGCTGGAACTGGAAACCGCGAATCGCTTCCCACAGGGTGACGCCAATCCCGCCTGCGCCGACCATGCCGACGACGGTGGCGGAGCGGACGTTGGACTCAAAGCGGTACAGGGAGTAGGAGATCAGGAGCGGCATCACCTGCGGCAGGACGCCGTAAAGGATCTCTTCGATTTTATTGGCGCCGGTGGCGCGAATGCCTTCCACCGGACCGGGCTCGATGGCTTCGACCGCCTCGGAAAGCAGCTTGGAGAGCACGCCGGTGGTGTGAATGAACAGCGCCATGACGCCCGCGAACGGACCGAGGCCGACGGCGACCACGAACAGCATCGCAAAGACCATTTCGTTGATCGCACGACAGGCGTCCATCAGGCGGCGCATGGGCTGGTATATCCACCACGGCACGATGTTTTCAGCGCTCATCAGGCCAAACGGAATGGAGAGAATAACGGCCAGCGCGGTGCCCCAGACGGCGATTTGCAGGGTGACCGCCATTTCACTGAGGTAGTCCTGCCACTGGCTGAAGTCCGGCGGGAAGAAGTCGGCGGCGAAGGTCGCCATATTGCCCGCGTCTTTGAAGAGCAGCAGCGGATCCATTTCCGCGCCCTTCCAGGAGATAACCAGCACCGCCAGCAGGATGGCCCAGCTTATGAGCGAGAACCAGCTGCGCTTCGGCGGCGGGAGGGTGATGGTTTGCATGTGTTACTCCGCAGGTCTTTGTGTGCCGGATGGCGCTACGCTTATCCGGCCTACGATCCAAAATGTAGGCCCGGTAAGCGCAGCGCCACCGGGCGAAAAGCGTTACTGCACCGCTTTATTCACGCTGGTCATCGCGCCGAGCGCGGCGGTCAGGCGGTCGAGGTCTTCAAGCTGGGCCTGAATCGCGGCCACTTTGCTGGTCTTCTCCTCGTCCTTCAGGCCTTTGTTGTCCTTCACGCCCTGCATCTCTTTAAACAGCGCCAGCTGGCGAATCGGCACCAGCTGCAGGTCGCTTGACGGGCGGAACGGTGCCCAGCCCAGACGTTCCAGAACTGCTTTCTCTTCCGGCGTTTTGCCGTAGGTCATAAAGAAGTCGTACACCTTGTCCTTGGTGCTTTCGGACAGGTTTTTACGCCACACGATCGGGTCGCCGGGGATCAGCGGGGATTTCCAGATAACCTTCAGCTCTTTCAGCTTGTCCGGGGCGGACGTCTTCAGCTTGTCGAGGTTCTCGGTGTTGTTGGTGGCAACGTCCACCTGCTTGTTGGCCACGGCCAGAGCGTTGGTTTCATGGCTGGCGTTTACCGTGCGCTTGAAGTCGCTGGCGGAGGCGTTGTTTTTGGCGAAGACGTAGTAGCCAGGGACAAGGTAACCCGAGGTGGAGTTCGGATCGCCGTTGCCGAAGGTCAGCTCTTTGCGTTTGGCGAGCATGTCGTTGAGGTTGTTGATCGGGCTGTCTTTGTTGACGATCAGCACGCTCCAGTAGCCCGGGGAGCCATCTGCCGCGACGGTCTGGGCGAACACCTGGCCGTTCGCGCGATCTACCGCTTCCATAGCAGAGAGGTTGCCATACCAGGCGATGTCGACTTTGTTGAAGCGCATTCCTTGAATGATGCCCGCGTAATCCGGGGCGAAGAACGCGTTCACTTTGATCCCCAGTTTGGTTTCCATATCTTTCAGGAACGGTTCCCACTGGGGTTTCAGGTTCTGCTGTGATTCTGTCGAAATGATGCCAAAGTTCAGTGCTTTTTCCTGCTCCTCGGCGTGGGCCGGGCTTAACAGGGTGCTGATGCTGAACATGCTGGTGAAGGCCAGCGCGGCAACCGTTTTATAGCTCATTTCCATTCCTCGTTATGGGTCGTTATGCAGCCTGCGCGCGCTCTTCGACGCGGTTTACGCTGCGGTAGAGATGGTCAAAACGTTCGTTATCAAACTGGTGGCTTGCGCCATCAAAGAACACATGTCCCTGACGCAGGGCGACGATGCGCTCGCAGTAGCGCAGGGCGTAATCCACCTGATGCAGCGTCACCACCACGGTGATGCCGTCGTTCTGGTTAATGTCATGCAGGGTTTCCATCACGATGCGGGCGGATTCCGGGTCCAGCGAGGCGATGGGCTCGTCGGCAAGGATGATTTTCGCTTTCTGCATCAGGGCACGGGCGATGGCCACGCGCTGAGCCTGACCGCCCGACATATCCTCCGGCCTGCGGTCGGTGAGCTCTTCAACGCCCGCTTCGCGCAATGCCTCCATTGCAGCATCATGAGCCTTCCTCGGTGCCCATCCATCCAGCTCAAGCGGAAACGACACGTTCTCCACTGCACTAAGCGACGGCAGAAGATTGTAATCCTGAAAGACATAGCCGATCAGTCGCCGCCGCAACATGGCCCGCTGCGCCGCATCGAGTTTCGTCAGATCGACGCCGTCGACGAACACGCGCCCTTCCGTAGGCAGGTCGAGCCCGCCGGCGAGATTGAGCAACGTCGATTTTCCCGAGCCCGATGGCCCCATGATGGCAACGAATTCTCCGGCATGCAAGGTGAGATCCGCATGCTCCAGCGACACCACCTTGCTGGCACCCGCTTCATGGACTCGTGACACATCGGCAAATCGCAATACCGGTGCATCTTCGGCATTTGTTCCGAAGTCGGCCATGTCATCCCCTTCCCATGTAGTTACTGAGTAACCTTATCCATAATGTTACTCAGTAACTATCCTGAGAAACGCCGAAG
>ERZ772969.646-NODE-646-length-31540-cov-11.247959_pt1 | contig 31540 bp, 27 predicted proteins | sample MGYA00511676_ERZ772969 | MGnify/ENA primary metagenome ERZ772969 (study PRJEB29015, sample SAMEA2737651) | human gut metagenome | biome: human gut; feature: human-associated habitat; material: faeces | place: China | collected 2012 ... | reverse complement strand
ACGAGGATGCCGGAGCCGAACTCCGGCTAGATCACTGAAAAACGCAAAATCTCAGGGTCATGCTCCGACAGCGTTTCCATCAGTTCTTTTTCCATGGATTAAACCTATGCAGATTTGAAAGTAAGCGAGAAGACCGCTCTGAGAATCGCCTAATTGACCACTCGTCCGACCGAGCGCATTTCACAACCGGACCGGAAATCGGCAAGAAGAAATCGATAAGGAAAAAGCCTGACAACTCAACGTTAATCAGGCTTTTGAATTTTGGTGCCGTCGGTGAGACTCGAACTCACACGACTTTCGTCACCACCCCCTCAAGATGGCGTGTCTACCAATTTCACCACGACGGCTTAGCAATTAAATTTTTTTGGTGCCTTCGATGAGCACCAATAAACTTTTATAAATCAACCGGTTAACAAGTTTCAATCACTTGAAATTCACTTCCTCGATTGATTGCCAATCTTTTTTGTCTCGGTCGCCCTCAACAACGAGCGAGATCTTAACACAAAAAATTTTTAGGTGTTGTGAGGCACTCCTTCTTTTCGAAGAAATCCCGAGACAAGTTTTGTCCATTTGTAAAATTCCGCCTTAAGGCAAGAGGAAACCCTTGGTTTTACCTTGATCTGAAAATGGTAAAGCGTCTCAGTGAGGAACTTTCTTCATACTTCTTGAGGATCCAATCTTCTACCTGTGACTTTAGCCACTTATTGTTTCCGCCTCCTAATACGGAAAAAGGCTTTGGGAAATCCGGAGACTCTATTATTTTTCTCATAGCTGACGAAAACGGTTTGTAGCTCATCATTCTGGCTATGTCAGTGGCGGTAACAAGCACTTTATTTGAAATGTCAGAATTGATAATAGCCTCGGATACCTGACTCGAAAGCAAATTTAAAGTTTCAGTAGACAATGTAATACCAACTTTTTCAAGCTCAGTGTCGATGGCCTCTTTCTTGTCCTTACCCATAATTCTCTTCCTAATTAGCTATTTCTATTGTTTCAAGTCTTCGCAGTCGTCTGCCCAGGAAATGTGTCGAAAACTCAAGGTTTCCAAGCGGTAAAAAAATCAAACAGGGATGGAGCGCGAATATTCGCGAATCTTTTCCAAACCTCTTCGGTCATAACGCTGAGTTGTATTGATGGAAGAATGGCCCATCGCCTCTTTTACGATGGATATGTCGGCACCGACATCAAGCATTCTTGTTGCGAAAGTTCTTCTAAGGTCGTGGGGCGTGAATTTTTCAAGCCCGACAGCTTGTGCTCTTTTTTGCAGCATCTTAAAAATTGCCATCGGTGATAGTTTCTGATTCAGTCGCAGATCTCCGTGTTTTCCAATCCGCACAAATACTTCCGGACAACCTTCTCCACTGCGTATGTTGATCCACTCCTTAAGTCGGATAAAAACAATTTCGGAACCGCAAACAATGCGTTCTTTGTTCCCCTTGCCGATGACCCGAATGCTTTGTTCAGAGAAATTGATGTCATCCAGCTTCAACTCTGAAAGCTCGTTTCTTCTCAGCCCACACCCTATTCCAAGGCTGATGATGGCAATATCCCGAATGTCTATTGCTTCATTTTTTGCTCTACAGAAGGAAATTAGTTTGGCAGATTCGATCTGGCTCAAAGCTCGACCCGAATATTTCCTTGAGCCTCTGACAGGCTTAACAGTTGAAAGAATCAATTTCTCGTGGTCGGAGATGAGGCCGATTTGCCAAGCAGCTTTAATAACGCCCCGAATGGCAGCCAAATAAGTATTGATTGTGTTAGGGCTTCGTCCTTCCTTCAACAACTGAGTTTTGTAAAGGTTGATGGAAGCAACGTTAATTCTTTCCCAAGGAACAGTTTCCAAATTTTGAAACCCGAAAAATTTCGCGAAACGAAGCAAAGCATTTTTCATCCCGTTTCGTGAAAACTTGCTCCCCAGAGAAGTCAGATAAATGAAGGCCGGATTTTTTAAGGCATTTTCGTTAATGCCGGAAGAGCCGAGAGAAAAATTATGTGACTCGCCATCAATTATTTCGAAGTTAGAAATTTTTTCAGACATTTTCTCAGGTACACTAATGACACTTATTTTTACTTGAGGAAATTGTCACACTTTCACTAAGCCTTAATTGCTGAAATTAAGTCTTGGCGCGTAGCACTACGTATTCGACAAAAAAATTCATTAAAACTACGAAGCGCAGAATTTTGACTTACTTTGATAGATAGTACCAATAATGAAAAAACTGGGGCTTTAAAAACCGTTTTCATTATTTTTACCTTGACATTCATTTTTCGACGGACTGTGCAGCTCGATGAACCCAGTCCAGTCCTTCTCACAGCCTTAATCTCTTTCTTCGGGCAAACTTTTCCCTATTGTGATCTGTTAAAGCTTAGAGTACTAGGGATTCTTTAAGCCCCTTACCGCCGTTCACCCAAGAAATCGGCGATCTTCCCTATCTCTAAACAAATATATGCTGGTGTTATCAGGCTCTTCCAACCTGACCCCAAATTTCGTACTCTTTCCAGTTATCCGGGAAGCCCATAGCTTCTAGTTGGCTCTGCTTTCTTGTTGATAACAGATCCCCCAACCTCGTCGGCCATGTGGTCTTAGGATTATCTGCTTTAAGCATAGCGGCCAAAAGAACTGCAAAAATGTAGAGTTTATTACTTGACTCAATGGGCAGAAATTCTTCGAAGCCTCGTACTGTTAGTTTCTTCACCAACCTTGGTGACTTCATAAAGCAACGATTCCAAAGTCTCACATGATGCGCACACACATTCCTCAATTCAGTGAGAGCAACTGCAAAACTACCAAAAGGGTAATACTTGGCAAAACCAAACGATCTAGCCATCCTATTTTTAACGTCAGAAGCCTGAGTATTCTGAACCCAATGAATCAGTTCACCAAGTGTCATCAAGTGAACGCATGCCCATAAAGGTGGGGTTTCTTCTTCGTAGTTTTCAGAAAAATGTTTCACAAAAACCTCTTCCTTGCTCCTGTTTATTTCATTTCTCAATTTGTCCAAGTCTTCCAAATGTTTTTTCCTACTTGAAAAATTATTTGAATTTAAATGGGCAAACGGATCTTGCGTCAGCGTTGTCAATTCATAGACCCATTGTGTGCGAATGTGAATCTCAACACGTTCCAAAGCCTCCCAAAACAAACATCTAAGTTTTCTGTCAAAAATATATAGCTCTAAAACATCATCGAAGTTGACATTCGCATTAAACTGATGAATTTCCCCCCGGCAATATTCGAACGGAATACAGTAAGCACTGAAGCGGTAATACCCGATGCTGAGAAGATACCGAGAAGCCCTCTGAGAGTCAGGGACAATTAATCCTCGCGATTGGAGGAGTTTGACTTGTTCTTCAACAGGTAACGGTGGCTTGTTGAAATGAATTTTCATTCTCCGGATAAAAAAAAGACCTCACTTGTTGCAGATAAACCAAAAGGCCAGAGCTGTGTGAGGTACGCTTAGCTCGAATTATAGAAGCTTTTTCTCATTCTGTATATCAAATTTGCTTCTCTTTTTGCCTTACCTGAAATTCTCTATAACATTTTTTCTCAGAAAAATACCTACGTTCTGCTGCTTCCCCTTGTTTACCTATATTGAAAGAGGAAATCGGCCGGTGGTATCCCATAACGCGAGTCCAAATCTCACAGCGAGTCCTCTCTGAATCTTTAATGCCGAATTGTTCCGGTGTTTCCATCATTTAATAACCTCCCAATTTTTGGTACAAAAAAAATGTTGACCCACATAGAAATCAGTGGTCTTTCTGTTACCAGGGTTTAAAAGACACAATAATCGAAAGGATGACAAGAGTCTCGAGAGTTCCATAAGCATACCAAGACAATTTGACTGTCTTTTCGTCATGCAAAACGAAAAGTCCGAAAGCCGTATACGCCACAACTAAAAAAACCGCCAACCAATGGATTAAATTGATATAAGTCATAAGTATTCTCCTTTTCTTAGATTATCTCCACACTACCGCATGGATTCTTTTGATTCCTTATAATAGCTAGATATGGCTTGGACGAAAGAATAACTATCAGTTCCCTGCTGGTAATCCTCCAGTCCTATATAAATCTCTTTTCCTGTCATAAAGACTTCTTTAATTGTTTCAATTATTTTGTCTTGATTGTCCAGTTCAGCCTTTGTAATACCTTCATCGAGATGGACAAAAACGACATCGAAGGTTGATGTCGAGACAACTTTGAGGGTATCAATTAATAGATTCACCCTTTGACGCGGATCTTCAATAATGTCGTTACGGTTTTTCAGCTGAACTATTTTGAGTCCCGAACTTTTACCGCCCGCTCTCAGAAATTCGAAATACCCTCCGCCTTCTCTCAGAACCGGTAAATAGCCCGATAGAACCGATGCACCAAATTCTAATTGAGCAATTCTCACTGGATATTCTTGCGCAGCAAGTGTTGGAAATTCTTGACAAAGCCACAGAACGGACTTGCCTTTTGACAACCTTTGCTCTGCAATTTCCAACAATCTGTAACCAACCGCATAGCGGTTTCCGATCAGAACTCTTTCTTCCTCTGGGAAGGAATTTGAATCATAAATCAAACTGTTTACAGGAAGCCTCAATCTTTCTTCCAGCCGGTCTTGATAGCTATTATCAATTGCAACCAACTTTTCCACTTTTGAAGAATCTTCCTTGCAATACCAATACTGCTCATCAAAACTATTTCGCAATTGGCGCAGAAAGTCGCGTTTGGAGGCTGCCGGTATCCAGTTGCAATTCAAGCCATTCACTAGACTGAAGAAGGAACAAATCGGTATTCTTACCGAACCTTCCGACAGGGATTTTTTCTTTCCCTCCAGCCATTGATTCGTCTCGAGAATCTCGGACTCCTTAAAATAGAATATCGCCATTTCTTATCCTGTAACAATATGAGTTAAGCAAGATTGTTTGGGACCATCCCCAGTCCTAACAGCAGTGAGATCCGTAGGGACAGCCGTAGTAGTGGCAGCCCATAGCTTTATGCCACTAATCATCTTCTGAGAGTTCGTCGGAATAAATCTCAGGAAGGGCGGTTTTTGCCGAGCCTGTCAGTTCCTTGACTTGTTTTAAGACATTGCAAATGTCCATTTGGAAGTAAGTTCCCTTGGCTGTGAGCAGATGGAACTTTGCAGGGAACCAGCCCTCGTTTTTATTCGGGATTTCAACTTTCTTAACAAATGCCTTGAATTGATCGGTTTCCGGAAGGTTTTTTGAAAAAATCGGGAGAGAATAATGGTATTCGATTTCCTGCCACCAGTCCTCAGAAATTTTCGGTAAGAGTTTTTCTTGTCTTTTGACAAAAAAAGCCAGACAAAAAAGATGGTTAGATCATCGGACTCGTAAAGCCTCTTGTCTCTCGAATTGTAAAACCCGAGAGCTATCAGGTAAGGTTTCTTTCCCGAGGCCCGATATTCGAAGGAGTAGCCGTTGAGAATATGGATATATTCTTCGTTGTTTAAATTATTTGTCATTAGGACGAACCCCTTTTCTTGTCCGGTGCGGGATAAATCTTCTTTTCATGCTCCTCATAAACACAGGCAAACTCGCCATTAAGCACATAAATTGGTTCGTCCATTTTGCACACTTCAATGATTTTCCGGAGCGTAGAAGGACTAACCACGATAACATCACCTTCGCGGCATTCTTTTATCTTTTGGAAAGCACCTCTAGGAACTACGCAAACTCTCTTGTTTGACAAATCTATTGTTAAGCTCTGATTAACTTTTCTTAAAGATAAATCTCGGGCAGGCCCATTGAGCTGATAATATGCGTTCACAGCTGTAACCGCAGCTGCGGCGGACGAGGCTACTCCGGCCCCTTGAGCTTCAACCTCTGATGCGACTGTTAAGCACATAGTTCCAGCGATTATCGCGCACGACATTGATCGGATTCGGTTCCGATAAAAGACTTTGAGAAAGAGAATTGAACGTAGATTCTTAATGTTTGCTTTTAGGGAACCATTGCTTAGACTGTTAATCATTTTTTATCCGTTTATTTTTACTCATGAAAGACCGTCTAAATTATTTTTGAAGCTCAAGAGAGGAAGATTTCTTAACTTTCAAATAATCCCAAGCCAGCAAACGTGTGTAGCAATCAAACATCGAAAGGAAGTTTTCACCGGCGTAGGTAAAGAAATCCCAGCCGTCAAACTTAAAAATCATGCTGTACCTTTCAATGGGAAAAGGAGAGTTTCCGTCAAATCTTCCGATCTGGCAGATAATTTCCTCGCCTTGCACAAAATCGCCGGGAATTTCCAGATCTGCTTCGTCATGGCAAAGTTCAACTTCGACCATTTCTTCCCTCCAAATCAGTCTTCACCGATAACAGATTTTTTTGTTAGTGTGGATTTTCCGCCCACAATAATCGACACAATCATGGTGTCCATTGGAAGCAACTTTTGAACGTATGTTTTGTCCTTCTTGTCAGCTTTCGGATGAGACTCGACTTTTTCGTACATTCCATCAACCAATTTTTCTCGCTCTTGTAGCAAAGATGTCAGGCGGTTTGCCTGAATTTCATCAAGCTCCACAGTCAATTCAAAAGTGCTCATTTACTTTCCTTAGTCATAAATAATTAACAAGCGGCTTCCTTGAAACGCTGTTCGAAGAACTCGACAACTTCTGTTCTCTTCCAACGGCGTTTTCCTTTGGGTGAAAGCTTGTAGGGCTTTGGAAAATTGGGATCCTTAATAACTTCATCCGTAAGAGAAGAGTTATAGCCGTTCCCCAACATGACATCTATATCTGCTCGGGATACAAAATAAGGCTCAATCCTTGGAATCCGGCGCACCACAATATCTGCGATTGAAACGGCCAGCGCCTGCTTATCCTCGTCATTTAGATGTAAGGCATTATCAGCCATACCTTCCTCCTTAATACTTATGTTCATTCTTTCAGAAGAAAATTTTTCTCTGTCTGAAAAACAGCAGGAATTACTCAAATTTTCTTCTGCCGGAAATTGTTCTTACGTTAAGGATTAAACATGACCGGATCTGTTGAGGAAGCCTTTGTGAACGTAGCGCTACGTTTTCAGATTTTGCGTTGTTGACGAGGCTGTGCTCACGGAATTAAATTCTTGATAAATAGAAAGAAAAACAATTTAAGGAGAAGATAGTGAACTATATCCAACGGCTGGCCGTTTTATCTTTTACGGCAGTTTCAATTTTAGGATTAAGCGCTTGCACGACAACGGCGGTTTTAACGCCTGAAGAAGCCTTAAAAAAAGACACTGATGACCAGATTTACAGCGATAAGCAAAGTCTCGCATCAAATATTTGTGACTATATGGGAATCTTTTGTCCAAAAGATGTAACCATGTCAGAAGCTGAATTTGAAAAAATGGTTGGTTCTGAAAAAGCACCGAACACCGGCATTGAGATTTCTAAGTTGGGCGGCGTGATGCTGGCTTCTTCATGGCTCTTTCCCACTTCTCTTGCAACTCAAACACACCAACTTGGCGCGGGATGGTTCTTTTTAGGAGCCGGTTTGTTGCAAAGTGCTATCACACCGTCCGACTGGAAAAATTCTCGTGTTTTGGCTTTCGTTCCTGTTGATAAAGCCAAAACTGCCGAAGAAGCCAGAAAATACTTTTTGGATAATTTAATAGCTGCTGAGAAAAAGGTCATCAAGGCAAATCATTTTGAAATTGTTAAAGAATGGCCTTTGCAAACAAAAGAATTTTCTGATCACACCACCACATTCACAAATATCGCAGTCAAGGGAAAAGAGGTCTGTCCGTTAAACGAGAAAAACGAGCAAACGTGTATTTTCGATGCCGCCGTTGTTCATGGTGGTCTCAACGCTGTAAAAACCGTTATCCCGAGCTGGCTTCCAAACGGAGGGCAAGAAGCATGGAGAATCTCAAGGACTGGGGCTATTTTTCGTTCAGAACCTTATAGAGTTTCAAAAGTTATCCAGAAGGATCTTGTTATCCAAGTTGCCGAAAAACTCCCGGATAATTTTTATGTTTACGTCCCTGCGACCGACGTTGGAGATGAGAAGAAAGACGGTCCTGCTTTCATTATGACCAATAAAACTGTCTATCCCTTTATTTACGTTTTTAATAAAAGCAAATAACAGTTGTTTTTCCAATTGAGAACCCTGGCACCCGTCGGGGTTCTTCTCTACCCTAATTAGAATCTATTGCAGCAATCAAGCCATCGCCAGATTAGATAGATAGGTTGCTCCCCAGCTACAGGAATGACTTTTCCGGGACCCCATGCCTCCACCATAGCTCCGACTTTGTGAGATCGTTGAGTATCTGCCACCGGATGTGCCATAGTGAATTTATATTGTGTCTTCGGAAAATACGGCGCGATATATCCGTTGCACAAAGCATCGTCGCCCATCGTAGCCCAAGCAAAGCCTCGTCTGTGAATTTGTGTCATAACTCTGACGGCACCTAAAGAAGTTCGTCTCAATATCCCTAACCTTTCGTTTATTCTGCCTGTAAGGGGATAGACAAGCCCCCATGTTCCTGCACACCAAAACAAAGGTTCCAGCGGCTTATTAACCGTACTAGACAACGCATCGGGAATACAGGATGCCAAGGCCGCAGGGTTGGCAAAAAGTGCGGCTTCGGGATTTGCAAAATAGCTTATCTCACCATTGCTCCAAGTCGGATCAAGCTCACTGATGTAAAGAAGATCGAAATCCGAATAACCGCCGGGGTTACATCCCTTACCGGAGAACAGTTCCAGCATATGGACAAGCGGAAAAACGTAATAGTGGTAGTGGTTAAAAGCAGCTTGGTCCGGTGAACCGGTCGGTGTTGTACCGTGACTGCCGAGATTCATGGGATTGATGTTAAGTCTGGTCCCGTTCAGCGCAGCCAAACACCCGGGGATAGTTTGAAACTCAATTAGGCGATAAGGCTCCCAAAAAGCCGTGACTAAGCCAGGCCTTGGGACTCCCAGTTGATCCTGACACATACAAACGGATTGATTTGAAGCTCCGTCGGGAACCTCTTCTCCGCTGCCAAAGAGGGTTGAAACGCCTTTCCCAACCCAATCCTGAATCCCTTCCATCCAATTACCGTTTTCGCCGTTGGCCCAGCCCTCGGACGAACCTGAAGAAATTTCTCCCAGATCTTCTTTTGTGGCGTTAAATGGATTCATAGTAGCGCCGGCAAGTTTCATAGGAAAAATACAACGCCAACAAATATCGGTAATGAGTTTCGGCCCGAGTAAATTCGCACTCTTACAGACAAAATCCTGAGAATTTGCGGAAAAGGAAAATAATAGGAGTACCGAAACAACTACAACTTTCAAATTATTTTTGAGGTGCATTCAATTTGTCTCCCGGCGTTAAATATTGTTCCTCGAGCTTTTGACGAACTTCGTCAATAGGTGCGCCATCAAGACGTTGTGATGCTCTTTCTTGAGCGTTGAAGCGCTGACCTTCGTAGTCACTCGGACCACCGGTTCCTGTTAGAGCTTCCATCGTAAGTTTTTCCACGTCCGCTCCCATAAAGCCAGCCTCCTGACTCATTGCAACCCATTCATCCAAGTTGATTGCATCCCAATTTACCTTTCCGAAATCTGCAATGGAAATCCCTTCGCACTGCGGATGCTTGGCACTTCCGAAGTTTGCTGATCCGTAAAGCTGGTTTCTAATTTGCTCTTGGAGAATGCGTCCGAGCGGTGATTTGTAGCAACAATAGCTATAACGTTTTTCAATACAAGCGCCAAGAACCTTGCTCTTGCAATAAGAACCCACGTAATGGCATTGTCTCAAAGCGCGGTTGGAGGCAAGCTCGAACTCTTTTTCTTCGCATTTGTAGATTGTCTGAATTACGAGCATAGCCACCTGATAAGCTACATACACGTATCCGACAACAGCAACGGCTGTCCCTATAGCCTCTGAAACTTGATTGGCCGTGACCTTCGCCAATTCTGTGGAACTTTCTGCAGCACCTGCAGCGCCTGCCCCAGCTTGAATGCCCATCTTCTGAAGCATTGAGTTGATCATATCTGCTATAGCTTGGGAAATCTTTTTCTTTATTTCTTCTATAGCTGCGGTCAGCGGCTGAAAGAAATTTTTGACGGCTCCGGAAATATTTTCAGCATAGCTGGTAAGAGGTTTCGTAACAGGTGAAAGACCCTGTTTTACGATTTCGACGGCGGAATTATGTAAATCTTGATAAGCTCCCACAAAAGAAGGTTGCATTTCCCTATTCAGACTCATCATCGCACTATCAGCCATGTACACCTTGAAAGTCATGGTTATGTAGTCAACGAAATTGACGCTTGTAGGCTGTTCACAGCAATTTTGGATTCCTCCTACAGCCTTTTTACACTCATAGCTGGATCCTCCGAAGAGCGTGCAAACCACGTCTTCTGTCCCGGTAGCATTGCCGTTTTCGTCAGTTCCCGTACAGGTCATGTCTTTTGAAGCCTGTTGCGCAACATGAAGAAGGGCCGCCGCTTTAGTAAAGTCGGTACTTTGGGTGAAATCTGTCGTTATGCAATCCGTTCCCATACAAGCAACGCTTCCTGAGCATTTAAAACTCTTTTCGCTGACTGGGGTTGATACAACCTGATCGTAACCACAATCGTATGTGTTGGTATAGACGTAACAGTTACCGGAATTTCCCTGCGCTCCGTCGGTACACTCGGATTTAATGTAAGTACAGCCCGCATCCACAAGTCTCTGACAGTCGTCTAAATTTCCTCCTTCGTTCTTCGGGCAAACAAGAGTACCGTCCGTTGCCGTATAGCAATCCATATCGCCTTTATAAAAGGAATAATTAGCCGTTACATTTACTTTGCGACATAGCGGGTTGATTCCTTTTAAAGGAGACGCTCCAAACTTATCCGAGCAGACTTCGTATCCTCCGAATGAAACACAACTGCCTCCTGCATTAGCATTTCCCGGCATTTCCACACATTCAACGGATCCCTGGGCCATGCCGTCAGAGACGGCCTTGGCCAGGTCAAAACATTCTTCAGGAGTCCACAAATCCCCCTCAAGAATAGCTCCAGGATCGTATTGAACGTTAATTCGTGCGTATGCTTCCCCTTCACCGCCTACTGCGGCACGAATCTTGAATCGAATTATCCCGTCTTTACCTGCTTCTTTGATCTCATTGGTGATATCCACTGGCGGCATATCCGATTGAATCTTTCTGCAAGATCTTTCGGTACAACCGGGGCCGCTTCCCGTCGGATCCCAAATCCAATGAATTGAGTATTCACACCGCACCCCATCAATTCTTTGGTTATTGTCATCATAAGGAAATGGGCTGTGCGTTTCATAGATCATGCGTTCTTTGCCTTTGGGACCTACATAGACTCTCATCAAGTCGTCATAGGCGGCGTAATCAAGTTTGACGGATTTCAGAGCCTTGGGTTTTACTACCCGAAAACTCATCTCCTCTTCATAGTAAGAGCAGGATCCCCCTGGGATATAGTTATCGCCGACCTTACCAAGCCAAATGCTGATGCAACCTTCACCGCAGGAACTGATGTTGTAGGGGCCGTCCTGATGTACTACAGGTTCAGTAAGATCGTATAAATGCTGAATCTGGCAAGATCCTGTCTTATCTATGACCTTGGTACATTGCTCGTAAATTGGTTCATGTACTACTCTCTCCTGCAACAGATATTCTTCCATTGCCGTACAATTGGCTAAGGTCTTGGAAAAATCCTCCAGTCCTTCAAGCGTCTCTTTTGTCTTTTGAACAATTGGATCGCTATCAGTAATTTGATTTTTCGGGAATGCCGAAACAGTCTTTAGGACGGAATAAGCTGCGGCTTCCGGGTCTGATGAATCTGCGTTTACCGAGCGTTTTTCGAGATCAACGATATAAGCGTTACCTTGCCTCCTGTACTCATCGTTGTCCTTATAGATCCCCATGAGTTTTTGAACGTCCTCAACGGTCAAGCCTTTTCCGTTGTTGACGCCATTAACCGACTGAGGCACAAGCTCTTTGGCTCCGTAACCAAGTTTATTTACGTAGCCCTTCAAGTCACTAATGGCAGAATTTTGCATCTCTCGCCCAGCCATTGCAGCGCTTTGCATATTCACATTAGCGGAAGATGTCTGAGCTGAAGCCGTTCCATAGTATGGGAGCGAGACCAGAGAAGCACAAACCGTATAAACGACGGTTTCCTTGAGTAAGAGGCGGATTCTTTTAAGCATCTTGTTTGCTTTGTTGATCTTTTACGACTTCTTTAATTTAAAAGATCCTTAAAGGCAAGCCTGCCAGTAATGTTCTGAAAAACGGAATGATTGCCGCTTTGAAAAAAATGAAGGTTGAGCTTGTAAGCCATTAACTCGGTTACAATCAGCAAACCACGAAAGGAAATGAACTTTGTCCGAAGTCCTCGCCCTCGAAATCTACGCCAATCCCTTAATTTTGGAATTAGCAAAGGATTACGGCGTTTGCCGTAGAGGGCCCCAAAAGGGATCAGATGCGACAAAGCCCGGGCGGGACCGGGCTTTGGTGAATCTAAACAATTCTTATGAGGGACGAGATGGTAGCAACATTTCTAACCTCGTGGGAGATTATATCTCACAACACGGTTGTCTGGACAGGTGATGTTAATCTTGATTACAGGATTGTGCTTGTTCTGGTGCTGTGGGCAATAATCCGCACGAAGCTCTAGCGAGCTGAAAAAAGGCCGATTCCGAGAGGGTCGGCCTTGTGCGTTTCTGTAAGAGGACGGCCTGGAAAGCAAATCCCAGACCCCTTGTGCGGTTACATTGAGAAGAAAAATCTACTCCTCCATTTTATTGCTTTTCTCAAGTATGTTCGCTAACAATCCGAAACGCATTACTGTTGCCTTAGCAATGACGGTGAGCAGCGTCAGGCTTATTTGTGCCGTTTGTCATCAAAGACTGGTGATGCACTTCCCTTGCGACCTGAGGCATATCGGCGTCTGCTTTGAGAGCAGAACCCGTCTCGGACGTAAGTCGTGGGTCTCGGCAGCCGCAGCTCCGAACTATCTACCCTTCCGACAATTCAGCCGATTTAACGAGTCTAAAGGGCTCGACGGCAACTACGGCGGCCTCTACTCCTACGGCGTCAAGTACATCAACCGAGCCAACCCCCTCTTCTTCTTTGCGGAGAATGTGAGCGGTCTAAGCTCCGCCAACGACGGCAAGGCTTTCAAGGTGATTCTCGACGCGCTCAATCACGCGGGTAAGTTCGGCTACAACATCACGGCGCACCTCTACAAGTTTGAAGAGTACGGCATCCCTCAGGCTCGCCATCGTTACATCATGATTGGGATTCGCGGCGACCTTGGCCTCACCTTCAAGGTCCCCAAGCCTTCAGGCATTCAGAAATCCTGTTCCGAAGCTCTGGCCAACATTCCGCCCACGGCAGCCAATCAGGAACGGACCTCACAAAGCAAGACCGTCACGCAGCGCCTTGCCCTCATTCCCGAAGGCATGAACGTCTGGCAGGCTGAAGAAGCCGGCCTGCTCCCGCCCGAGCTTTGCCTCAACGTGAAAGGCGCACGTCTTTCCCAGATTTACCGTCGACTTGACTCCAAGAAGCCGGCATACACCATCACCGGCTCGGGTGGCGGCGGCACGCACGTCTATCACTGGTCCGAAAACCGTGCACTGACGAATCGTGAACGCGCTCGTCTTCAGACCTTCCCAGACGACTTCGTGTTCTGCGGCTCGAAGGAGAGCGTGCGCAAGCAAATCGGCATGGCCGTTCCTTGCGACGGTGCACAGCTCATCCTCGAAGCTCTGCTCAAGACTTTCGAAGGACAGGATTACGAAAACGTTGAACCCAGCGTCGGAACCTTCGAGGCCGGCAGGTTCACGATTTGATGCGAGACACCCCAAGTGACCAGAGAAGAAATCCATCGCCGCAAGCAACGCGGCTCAAGACCGAGTTCTGGACGCACAGCCGCGAACGAACCGAAGAAAAACGTCACGATCCGACTGACGGCAGAGGAGCATTTGAAACTCGCCGAAGCCGGCGGTTCCGCCTTCATCAGCGAAATTTTGAGAAACACGAGGGTGTACCTTGACCTGACGAAGGACGGCGTTGTCAAAGTCGTCAGCACACCCAAGTTTCATCGCCGCCGCCGGACGGACGAATCAAGAGTCGACTTCTCCGATTCGGAATGAGAAATTGCCCGAGCTCAATCGCCCTGTTTTCGCTAACCGAAACAGGGCGATCCTTTTGCCCGCCTGGATGAGTGGTCGGGGCAGCCAAGCCCTCGAAGCTGCTCAACAGAGACCCAGCACACGCTTGAGCCAGAAGACGAAGCGCGTCCACCACGAACGATGGCGCTTTCGCCAATTCCACGGAGCTTCGGGATTCTCTTCCTGCCAAAGCCCGATCCGATCCCTTCTGGCCAGTTCAAACGCATGCCGATACCTTTGCGCCACGTCTCGCGGCATTCGATTGAAGTAATGGAAATACGGCCACGCAGCCCCTCTCTCGATCATTCGCAGGCAGACGTCTTCGCCATCACACAAAAGCGCACTTACCCAATTGCGGCGTAAAGCTCCGTCAGGGCGGAGATATAAGCCGCGTGTTTTTCGATGACCGCTAGGAAGCTCTTCAAGGAAGCTCTTCAAAAGCCCTCTATAATTTTGTGCCCCGAGAACTTTTGTCTATTACACAAGCCAAATTTCTGCGCAAACGATTGTTCAGGGTACTTTTGAAGAGCTTCCTCAAAAGTATCCTTTACAAGGAGGTGACGGCTATTTGTCATGCGTGACAGTTAGAAGTCCTAGCGAGCCGAAATTGAAGCGGGGTTTTGAAGAGCTTCCTATTAATCTAGAATTTATCTTTTTAGTTTTTTTCAATTAATTGCATTCCTTATTTTTGCCATTTGACGATCAAGTATTCGAACCTGCCGGTCAATTTCTCTATCAGTCACTTTTGGTGTTTTTGCTGTTTCCATCTTCTCGAAACAACTCTTTAACTGTCCTACTTGTTCGTCAACGCCTAAATTTTCATCTACAACACAGCGATCGAGCCCTGTTTTCTTTTCAGCCACAATAGCAGACGCCAAAGCGCGTTTTGCTAGATTCCATTTTCTGAGTTCTTCTCCATGCGTCGGTCCCTCTTCGCCACTTAAATAACGAAGAACATAGGGTTTCAAAGCTCGGCCTTCTGTTTCGATATAAGTCGTACCCAACACACCTGAATTCCGTTCATCGGCGATATATGCAACGGGAATGAAACTTCCAAGCTGGAAATTAGCCAAAAACGCTCGATCCTCTTCATTGATGAGATTTAAATTCAAAACACTATACTGTGAAGGACTAAATGGATCTGTATAGTAGAGCTGAGCTATATTCGGGTTTCTTTTATCTTTTTCGATCGAAAACACCTTAAATGTAAGTATCCATACTTGGCCTTTTTCTTCCTGGAGCTTGTAAGGATTTGACCTCCATTCTCTTAGTTTAATAACACCGATCCCAGACCTATTTTTATCAAATGCATCAAGAACAACTTTCTTACTTTGAATTTCAAAAGTAACATCAGTTGCGATAGAAACACCAAGTTTTATATTTTGAACAATCTTTGATGAATTTTCAATCTGTTTTTGAAAGGCCGGGTGTCCATTACCTAAATTAGGTTTAGCCACAAATCTTTGACCAAGTTGCTTTTCCAATTCTTTATCAAAAGCAACATACATATCTTGGAAACCTTCTTCAACTAGTTCTTTCAAAAGCTCTTCATTAGAATCGCCTTGAGTTCTAAATCTAGTATTCGGTAGATCAACCCTGATAGAAAAGGACTTTTCTGATAAAAATGTATTATTAAATACCGTGACTAGTTCGCCATAAGCACTACGATTATCAGGGTAAACAGTTATCCAGTAGGAAGGATTAACGACATAATCACACCCTCCGGTTAAATGAGGCGAAGATAGATCGATAACTTCATCAAAATATTTGCTTAACTCATTTTTCAATCCAACATAAGCAGGATTAATGTCTAAGTAGTAATCTTTAAAATTGGCCCTATAGTACAAATCTGAGGCTTGAATAGGTTGCACACAAACACATGCCGGATATTTTTTACTCGGTTTTGAATAATTGGCCATTCGATCCGAATCAACCGTTCCATGCCAAGTACCACAACCTGTCAGTATCAAAGGCAACAATAAACTTAATTTCTTGAACATCACAGCATCCCTAACCTGGATTTTTAATAAGGCGGCTCCGCTAAACGGTGGAAGCCGCTTTTTTTTATACCAGACCACCCCACATGATGCAAATAGATACACCGACAATACCTACAAGAAGTGTCGTGGCGGACGCAATCAGTTCGGCAACTTCATCCAGCGTCTGGCCGGCATTCTGATCGGCAAGGAACCCAAAATCCCGCTTCTATCATAGAATCGAAGCGCTGACATATGCAACGTTCCCCGCGTAAGCGGGATTGAAAAGGGACCCGCTTAGGTCCCTTTCGTCTATTCGCCTGGCGAAACGGAGATGCTCATTTCGCCGGCGTTTTAATCACTAAAACCGCTCCGATCAGAAGCTGTACTTCACTCCTGCCAGAACTTCGATTTCCTTCGTGTAACGGGATCCGTGTTCGCGTTCAACATGACCGAAAACCTTCAGATTCTTGCTGACCGTCCAATCGGTTCCCGCACCGTAGTAGAAGCGTGTCTTAAGCAGGTCTTCCTTGAATTTCACGTTGTTCACGTGAAGAGTTCCATTGCCCAAAAACTCGTGTTTCACACCGGCTTTCGCATACACCTGCCCTTTCTGTAAACCCTGAGCATTTGTAAAGTCCTTACCGACATTGACGCCCAGACGACCCGTCAGAGAGTTGAAGTTTTTCTGCTTCACTCTCATTTCGTTGCTCATCGCAAAATTGTCACCTTTGAGGTGATAGTAAGAGAGCTGTACCTGAGGTTCGACAAACCACGGAGACTCTTTCTCTCCAAAGCTCATTTTCTTACCGCCCTCGGCAGAAACGCCGAAGCCCCAATTATGGTAAGAGCCTTTTACCGGAGTGCTGTCCAGCATATTGGTCTTGATACGTTGATGATAGTGATCCGCACTCAAGACAAAATCGGCATAACAGCCAACACCGTTCTGCCAAGCGGCATAGAGGTTAAAGCCTTCGGAGTGAGCGTCGCCCTTGGCTCTGAAATTCGTGTCATGGGTCTTCTGGTTGGCGGTAACGTACTTGAAGTTGCCGCCGAGAATCCAGCCGTCAACAGCTTTGTCAAAGCCCAAGTTAAAGCGGTAGGCATCCTGCTTGAATCCCTTACCGGAGAAGCCCGAAATGCGGTCTTTTTGTCCTGCAACGGAGGCCCACAAACCGTCTTTCACATTGCCTCGGATTTCACCGAGTCGCTTGCGCAGGTCGGAAAGCTGACTCAAATACAAGGCGTTCTGTGCTCCCATTCCGGCCATTGCAACCACTGCCTCGGCTGTCGGAGACAGAATCGGATCTTCGCCCGGTGTGCCGGGATCTTCAGGGGACGGAGGTGTTACGGGATCTTTGCCTGTACGAACCAGATACCATTCCGTGGCTCCTGCTTCCGTTGCGGAATCACGTTTTTCCAACGTGTACAGATAAGTACCGACATCCACTTTTCCGCCGTCATTGGCAAGAGCGTAAGAGCCTTCTCCGTCAAGCTGCTGAACCAGGAACGAATCCATTGCCTGCTTGGACGGCTCCGTACCCAGGCTCTTTACCATCAAGGAGTGGGCACCCGTGCCTTGCTTCACGATCAGTTGGTCGGTTTTATCGAGGTCAATGTCCGTTCTCATGTGGATGAGACCGCCGGAACCGTTCAATGTGTCCACCTTCAGGGTCACAAAGTCGGGATTGGTATCTCCGCTGCGGATTTTAGGTGCTTCTCCCAAATAAATAACACCGTCATTTAACGTGAGCGTTCCGTGGAGAGTATTGTTCTTAGGAACCTGCCAAAAAGCCTTATCGGAGAAGGTAAGGTTGGTCACGCCGAAGACCGTTGCAGTTGTTCCAAGAGGCGTCTCCGGTGTCAGTCCAATAAAGTGAGAGTTTGAGTTAAGAAATTGCACTTCCACCAAGGACAGGTTTCCTTCATGCCCCCCCCCCGTAAGACAAAATGTCATTTTCCAACTGCACAACGGAAGCGGAACTTCCTGATCCGTTAACGATGACCTTACCTCCGTGCAAAGCAGAAATTGCATAGGCTTCTGCGCCTTCTCCGGAAGCTCCTGAATCAGCGTTCTTATCACCGACCGTTGCACTCACATTCCGGATTTGCAAACCTTTGTCGAAATAAATTTCGGCGTTGCCTCCGTGGGCCTCAGCCCCGCTGACATAAGCGTAAGAATCATCTCCTTTTGTTAAAGCCTGTGCAGAGATGTCTCTGATGACGGCATCACTGTTGACTGTGACCTGCGTTAGGAAATGGTTAGAAAAGACATCCATACTGTCAGCATGAATACCGTATGCCTCCGCTTGAGATCCTTCGGCTAAAAGACGAATGTCATGAAACTCAGTTTTACCTCCAAAGGTAACTTGCGGTTCGTAATTGCTGTTGCCCGGATTTAAGCGCAAACCATAAATGCCGCCGCTATGGACATGAACATTCATACTGATGTCCGTTTTGCCGTCAATCTTTGCATTGGCCCCTTCCAAAGACATGAAAGCAAACCCGTAGTTGACTATGTAAGTCGTCTTCAGAACATCGGTAAAACCGATTAAATCTCCTTCTACGTAGAAATTGTTTTGATCTCGGTTATTTCCTCCAGCGTGTGCAGTGTCGTCCCAGAGCTGTATTACGCCGGCCGAGTCTAAGTAAGAATTCGCATAATGCTCAATATTGAGATTTCCATTAACGTGAAGCAAAGCATGGGTTGCTCCGTTGTTGTTTTCGTTAACGATCACAGCAGCTTCGCCTCGGCTGTCTTTAGTTCCCTGCTTAATAAAAAGTGTATTCCCGCTTCCTTTCTCGAAAATATTAAGTTCTCCGTCCCCGGCGATTACTATCGAAGATTCGTTGGCGTAATTTCTGTTGAGTATGAAAACGAGGTTGATGTCTCCTTTAGGCTCAAAACTGAAGTTAAAGTTTTCGCCTTTATTTCCTTCAAGTCTGATTTCCGAAATATTTTGCGGTCCGTCAACGGGCAAACTGACGTTACCAGAGAGTCCTGATTTGTCATATAAGTACCCGGACGCAGTGGAAATTGCCACAGAGCCGGCAGACGCCGAAGTACAGCACACCGCCAAAAGAGCGGCGGAGACCAATGCTGAAAGTGTTTTTTTAGGATAAGCAATAGCAAAAGCTTCGGACTTCGAAGAAACGAAGTCAGAGTTCAACCTCGGGAAACGCATAGAAATTACTCCTTAATTTGCGTATATTTTGTAAGGGTTATGACCCCTACTGTTTTTGATGTAATAGTTTTCTGACTATATCAGACCGGCACGCAAAAAACCACATACAAAATAAGGAGATAAAGACTGTTGGATAAGGGTTTTCCACTCGTAACCCCGGGTTTCCCGCAAGATAGACACGCTTTGACCCAAAAAGAGGTTAGATCAAAGCAAAGTGGCTTTTTTCAAGTGGGAACAGCGGAAGGAAAACCTCTTCCTTGGCAGCCGATCCGAAGCAATTTCTGCTTCGGTAACGCGGACGGTAGAAAATCAGTTTCCGGACAAGTCAGCCGACTTCACGAAGATCGGCGGAACCCATTTAACTTCCGACTCTGTGCATCCTTTTCCCGTCAGGAACGTATGCCAATGCGCACGTCGGATGTGCGGTCTCACTGTCCCTTTGAAGGCCGAAGAAGATGAAGCGACGGCTTCTTTGTACTTTCTGATACCGTTGCCGAAATCTTCCCCCAACGCCACCATCCTGGGCTTTTCGGGAGCAAATATCGTTGAAGGTTTTCTGCGGCGTCGAACGATTTCCGGAGCCGAGACGGACATACAACGGTTCACGTCCGGCGTTTTCGTCATCAGATAGGCGAGTTTGGAAAAAAGTTCATGTTCGTACAAATCGAATCCGATGAAGTTTGATCTGGTTCTCAACACTTCAAAAATTTTTGAAAGGTTGTAAGTCGGATCGACTGATGATTCTCTTTGAAGCGTAGGTGCTCCGACTGAGAAATACACTTCACCGGTTGCTTTCTTTCGAAGCAAAGGCAAAAACATTATTTGCGATTGTTTTACTTTCTTCCCGTCAGCAAATTGATAATCCATTCCCCATTCAAAAAAACCGATCATGCAGCCGAGAATTTCAAACTCTCCGGATTCGTATGGTTTTTCAAAGGGTATAAGTACAGGATTTCCCAAAAATCTCGCAAACTGTGAAATGCTGATTTGCAAATCCACCTGCTCCGTTGCAAGAAGTTCTTCCACCATCTCCTTATCAAACACGGCAATAGTTCGCGTGAACCACCCGGCTACCAAGACGGAGGCGAAGAAAAATTTCTTGTACTCTTTAATGCTTGAGGTTTTAAATTTCAATAAGCCGTCGGGTGTGGGAGGAATTAAAGGCTGTGCGCCGACAATCAGCCGAATAGTTTCAGTCTCCTGAAGTTCGTAGAGATGCGCCAACGCTGTTCCCGAGTAGTCCTTCAGGAGTGCATTCATTCCCCTGATGGCTCGAACCGCCTCTGACGCAACGGTTGCTGCAGTGTCTTTATCAGTCATTTCTTCACGCGAAAAGAGTCTTTTTGTTTAATTGACGGTTGAAAGACAAGATACAGTATCCAATCTGCATTTTCTGATCTCTTCTCCCAAGTGCCGGAATGTCGGGGTATCAGGAGGAACCATTACAGCACGATCTTTACGGGTATAAGACATTTTTGGAGGGCGCGCTGAGAGACAACGATTAACGTCCGGTGTTTCAGTCAGCAAATAGGCAATCTTTGAGAAGAGTTCATGTTGATAGAGTTCAATCCCGGGAGTGCTTTTCCAATTTTTGACGGTATCTTCAATCAACTTCGAAAACTTCATCGGAGAATCAGGCTGGATATTCATCTGGTAATCCAGAGTAATGGGAGAGAAGTACGATTTCCCCGAAGAGCGATCTCTGAGAAGCGGCAACAGCATTATTTCTGAATACCTTAACTTCTTATCCTCAAAGAAGAATTCCTCAATGCTATAAAAGCCGAAAACGCAACCGAGGACATCTGCTTCGCAGATTTCATAAGGTTCCTCAAACGGGATTAGCACGGGGCTACCCAAAAACCTTAATAATTGCTCGTATGAAACGTATAAATCTTTAAGGTCAGACCCCAAAAGCTCGGGTAAAACATCATCGTAAAAAACAGCCACCGTTCTTGTGTACCACCAGCCTACCAATACAGATTCTGCATAAAACTTTTCAAGACCTTTTTCGTCTTGTTTACTTAAAGCCAACCGACCTTCATGAGTCGGAGGCGTCAGCGGCTGGCCTCCGACAATCATGTTAAAAGGGACTAATTCGTCAGCTTCACAAAGATGTGCCATCGCTTGACCGTCATAAGTTTTCAACAGACCCTTGATGCCTGTGATGGCGGTTACAACTTCGGAAGCTACAGTTTTTGCAATCTTTCTTTCTGTCATTATGCCCACCTCTGCACCGGAAACCTCGGTAAAAACCGCTTAAGAACCGTTTTAATGGTTGGCTGGCGGTCTGCTGGAAAAATCACCTGCTTGAGGAGAGGTTAACAGCCGAGCGGGGAGATTTCATGTACGCCTACGTAAATCGGGGAATGAAGGCTTTCTGATGAAACTCAAGAAGTGCCAATGAAACAATATTCCAAAAGAATGTTCAAAGCATTAGAAAAGCTCTCTGAAGATTCTGAAGCATTTATTTCCATAAGACAAAGCCCGTGTTAGGAGCACGGGCTTTGTTGATTTCAAGAGTTGATAAATGCTAACCCTTTCAAGTCGGCGAGGGGGATTATCGCATAAAACACAATCGGTGGGATAGGTAATGTCACTCTTGATTCTAAAAATAATCGTTGTGGTAATGACGGGTCGAGCAAGCGGGGGTACAATAATTCTCACAGATCCAATTGAATGAAATCTGTACCTGCAACGGCCACGGATTGCGAACCTTGGCCGTTCTTTTCGTTTACGGAAATTCGATTACGGGAATTGACGGGTGTCAAATGTATGGATAAAATACAGACAAAGAAGTAAATCTGCAACAAGTGTGCAGATCTGGTTATGAGGTGCTTGAGGGTGCTAAGAAGCCTTGAAGCACGGAGCCTTCGGGAAGGGTTCGGTGACGTTACCTCAACTTAGCTAGGCTGAAAGCCGAAATAAAACACCATCAAGGCCCGCACTGTGCGGGTCTTATTTTTAGCGTGATTATGGACCCGCTTTGTCAAATTGCAAATAATTTTCTGCGCCTGACTCGTTTTTCCTACAGATTTGAATTAGGTAAGAAAGGTCGCATAGTGGATATAGATCTTCGCTTCGACCGCGGACATTTTCACCATCTTGCCGGATTTCAGTACCTTCGGGATATTGACTTCATCAGAACGGCAGAAAGGGAGGTTGTGTTTCATGCAGTTCTAGAAGAACGAATAACAATGGCTTCATTGAAAAAGAGTCCGAATTTCCAAAAGATCTTGCCTAGGTTGTCCGTTCTTAATAACTTGGAAAATTACTTGGACAGCGATCAATTAATTTTTCGCTACCTTGAAGAAAAAAGCTTTTCAAAAATTAAAGCCGACTATCTTTTGGAGAATCATCTTAACGACTCCATTTCTTACCTCTTTATTGCAAAAAATAACGAGTGGTTCGCAGCCGTCTCCCTATTTGAGAAAGGTACTCAGAACTATTCAAAAGGAATGCCCAAGTACGCTATCCTCAAAAAAGATAAAATCGAGCTGGAATATAGCGAGGATTAACGTTGTCTCATCGAATATTTTACTGCCCTCGATAGACATTAACGATCTGCTGTGGTCAAGTTGATCTCTTTAACTCTAAAGATCTTCTTTTCATTGTCAGCCCTAACCACTGTAGGGGTTGCTCTGATCTGAAACCGCTCTTTGAGCTCCGGTGTCAGAAGGTAAACCGGTTCCCGCCAACTATCATTCATGGATTTGATCTGCTCGTAAGCACCTGAAGATTTAAATTCCGTCACTAACAAAAGAACATTGCGGTTTTGAGACTGTTCTTCTTTGACAAGTTTGGCTACAGCCTCAACTTCTTTAGGCATTGAGGCATTGAAAACAATGACTGTTTTTGTAAACGGCATCCGATCAAAAGGATTGAATTTTTGCCCGGCCTTGAATACAACTGAACCGTCCGCTCCGTAAACATCACGATTCAGCACTATGCTCGGATCAACGATCCGTTCTGTCGATTCCTGAGCCAAAGGCAGACTCACGTAATGATCCTGCTGCCGTTCCCAGAAGCGATCTAATGCCTCTTCCTTTTTTCTTTCCCAGTCGATTCTTGCAACCCTCTCTTTAGCAATTTCCTGAATGTCTCGTTCCGAAATTTCAAAAACTTCGCCTTGAGTTTTTTGATTAAATTCGGCTCCTTCTTTAGCCTTTTCAATAGCCCATTCACGAGAGGTCACACCGGAAACGATAAGCGCAGGACACCTCGTTAAAGCCTTTTTAGCAACTACCTCCTGTGCAATTTGATCCGCGGCCGTCTTAGATTGATCTTCTGCCAACCCTAAGGCCGTACCAAGATTCTTGAGCGTTCTGGAAATCTTTCGCTCGTCTGCGCTTTGTTTTTCTACCGGAACTCCGTCCACTCGCTCAAGCAGCATTGTCGGCGCCACTGTAACGTCATAGCGCTGGAATAGCTCCGGGTCCAGAAGAATGTTCGGCTGAGGATTCATTCCGAGAATCAGATCCAGAAGCCACTTTAATCCGTCGTTAATGGTTCCTTTACCGTTAAAACCCTTCAAAACGAAACGTACTGTATTGTCACCCGCATAGGCGTCAATAAGAGCCTTAACCTTGTCCTTTCCCATTGACTCGGAAATGAAAAAAGTTGTCAGCCACTTCGTTTCTGTTTCAGGATTAGCTGCCGATTGCTCTTTTGATCCCGGAGCAAGAGACTGCTCATTTTCCAAATCTTTAAAAAGAGTTTGAGATTCCCTTACAGCAGAACCGGCATTTTGCATTGTTTCAGAGTTGGAAAGAATCGCATCTTTCTGAGCGTTAAGCTCTTTTCCTAATTTTTCTAAAGCATCCGAATCTTGATTTTCAGGCTTGTGCTTTGATTCCAGTTTTTTCGCTTGTTCCTTAAAAATAGCCAGACCTTCCGGAGAAAATTTGGCCCGGTTTTCCTGAATCGACGATTCCCCGGTTGCTGCATGGGCTGAATTTACGATACTGCCGAAAAAGGAAATCAAAACAGAACGGTAGGCCTTAGGTTTATCGTTTCTTCCGAAAAGAACAACAGGTGAGTCAGATTCAGTTGCCAAAGATGCCAAGCGACTGCTTTTTCTCCAGTCACTCCGGCTTGTTTTCTTCCCGGGTGCGGGATCCTCAACAGTTAAAGGCTTTCCTGCGGATTTATCTTTGCTTTCGTAAATAACGCCCGGATCCCAAATCTCTCCGCGTTTGATCTCACTGGTCTCGGTTTTTCGGAAGACTTCTTTGACCTTTAAGGTCGCGTCTTCGTCCTTTGAGACCAATTCTTCCGGGGATACGTAAAGTTTATTTTCGGGATTAACGTTAGAACCGCCTTTTGCGTCACTACCGGTGTGTGTTACACCTGCTCTTTGCTTGCCATCGCTTCTTGAGTCTTTAACCTGCTTCTCCGGGGCTGATGACTTGTCGTTTTCCTCAAAGGTTCCGTCACTGTAAGGGGTAGCGTACTTCTTCTCTCTGAGCTTGGCTTTTTTCGCTTCACGTTCTGCAATCAATGCTTCGCGTTTTTGTCTGGCGGCTTCCCTTGCTGCGATCTGCTTTTGACGCTTGAGCAGACGTTCCTGTTCTCTCTGATTTTTGCGTTCAAGTTCTGCCTCAGCTCTTCTTTGAGCCATTATTTTCTGCTTACTTTTTTTCTTTTTTACTACTTTCTTTTTGACTCCGAATATCTCTCCGACTGTCGTAAGTTCATAATCTTCGACCGCCTGGGAGGAATTTAGGTTTTCTACTTGAGCAAGTATCCTACGACCGTTTTCTCCCAGAATTACCGGAGAACCGCCGTTCCTCATATCAACTTTGACCGCCTTTCCCTGAACAGTAGATGTTCGGATTAGCTTTGAATAAAGCTCTCCCTGCTTATAAGGATCCGGTTCAAAAACGGCTGAAACCCGGGCCATTGCTTCGTTGCGGCTGATTTTGCATGAACTAACTGCACCTGCCTCAGGTTTAACGCCGTTTTTAGCAGCCCACGCCCTTACACGAGCATTGGCAGCTTCGCGCTTAATCTGCATTTGCTTGAGGCGATAGGCTGAGTAGTCTTGATCATTTTCTCCGGAAGGCATCGGAGGCAAAAAGTCTGTCGGCTCCAACCCTACAGCTTCGGCTTTTGAACGGATTTCTTGCACAAAGCCGCGCACCAGTGCTTCTTTCGCCGGTTCCATTTTTAAGGCTTCAATGCGCGCAGAGTCCTCTTCTGTAACCCTCAAACCTTGCGGGTTCGCATAAGCCATTGAAGAGACAATAAGTACCGTAAGCATTAGAGGTGAAATTTGAACAAACAATCGCATAACGTTCACACTATTTTTAGAAAACTCCGCCGATCACTTTTCCTCTGAGCTGTGTAACTTTCACCGGGCCCCAATAGCGAGAGTCGTAAGAGGTTTCCGTATCACCCAGAAAGTAGAGTTCCCCTTTTTTCAAGACTTGCCTGCGGCTGAAGTATTCAGGCTCTTTTCCTAATTTCGCAGCTAACGGGAGAGAATCTCTAACAACTGTTCCGTTCACAAGAAACTTTCCGTCTTTGGTAATTTCAATCGTGTCTCCCTCTGCTGCCGCCAGTCTCTTGGCCCACGTAAATTCACGCGGTTCTTTATCGTTCTGAGCCAAAGGTCTTAATCGAATCACAAACGAATAAGCCTCACCTTTTACAGGCTTTGCTTCAACTCTCTTAAGATCAATGAAGTACACGTGATGTCCCAGGCACGGGTCCTTCTGATCGTCTATACCTATTCTGAAACGGGCTGTTAGAAATGTGAAAAGAGACGAAAGAAGGGCTAAGAGGATCAGCGCCTTTACTCCAAAACTCACATAGCCCTCTTTCATCTTTTTCGTTGAAAAAGTTCTCAAACATTCGGTTCAACAGCATCTTCAAGGGCCGGATACTTTTCCCCTTCAAGGCGGAATGATTCCCAGCAACCCCAACTGACAGGAAAATATTGGCGTGACATCATCGGGAAAAATGTGGTGCCAAGGGTTTGTAGTTTTGAGATTCGAAGTTTTTCAAACCAAGTTTGGTGTTTTGGCGTCCAAATCCCAGCCAAATTATCGCACGTGAAATCTTTTACCAGATCCTCGGCAGTAATCCTTTGAAGACTTGGGAGGACAAGAGGCTTACCTTCGAAGATAGCAGGTCGTCCTCCTCCCTTTCCCAGACCCGAAAAACCTTCCCAAAGCATGAAGTCATCGGTAAACAGATTTCCATACTCCTTCGGGATAGGATCTTTCGGAGAAATCGTGTAATCAACGATCACTTTGCTTCTTTCAATCTGATCCGGAGAACGTTCAAACTCCCATAAAGAAGCTACCGAATAATTTAAAACGGGCTTACCTTCTTTTCTTATCAATATTCCTTTTGCTTTTCTATTACGGGGCAGTTTCAGACTACCCATGACATAGATTTTGTTCGGAAACGGTCTAAAAGTGGCAAGATCTTTAGCCTCAAGTTTTATCCCCAATTCCTTCGATTCAACAGAAACCAAGCGATATTTATTAAAGTAGCGAGCGAGATCATTTATAAGGGGTGTGATGTGATAGTAATTAACGTTTTCAGGCATATTTTGTCCTAGTGAATAATTAAGAATTACGAGCTTTACGCTCTTCCAGAACTTTATGAATAGCTTCTGTATTCGAGTAACCCTCATCAATCCAACGTTGGATTGCCGACAGCTCATCAGGAGAAGTGGAGTACAGAAGTTTTGAATAATCGTCCACAATGAGACGGTAAATTCCATAGCCTCTTTCGCTCTTGACGAAAATCTCGGAGAAGACACCGGCTTCTGTATGAACAGACTTCAAAAGATTTACGTAAGCAGGAGAAAGTTCGAGCTGGCCTTTCTTTGTCACCGACTCAATGGCTTCCGGTTTCTGACCAAGAAGGCACATCGTGGCTGAGTTTTCTGCAATCGCTCTTCCAACCGGATTTTCATAGAGGTCACTGACGGACTGGGTGGCAATCAGAACGGCACCGTTGTATTTACGGAACTTACGATAAGCAGCTTCCATGAAGCTCGCCACCTCGCCTTCTTTCAAAAGGTCCCAAGCTTCATCCACAACAACGATCTTCTTGCGGGAACGGTCTCCCAAATAAACGTCGTGCTGAATTTGCAAGATTAACTGAAGAAGAATGACTTGACGAAGGTGCTTCTTCCCCTGAAGCTCGTCCAATTCCAACACTGTGAACTTGTTCTTGAAGCTGACGTTATTTCCCTTCTTAAAGTAGCGGCCATAGCCTCCTTCACTCGTGAAAGGATAAAGCTGAGTCCCGATGTCTTTTAATCTTCCGTCTTCAAAATTCAATAGCCTGGAAGCCACATCATCAATAGTTGCCTCCTTACCTTTCTCTCTCCAGAGATCGTGAAGAGCTTTCTTTAGCCCCGTGGTCTGAATGTCAGAGATGTTTCCGCTTTGGCTCGCCATATTCAGCAGCAAAGAAACCAACGTATCCTCTTCATCTTCATAATCCTCGATCAACTCAAAGGGATTCATTCGGATGTCAGTCTCTTCGTCAAACTGTAAAAAGTCTCCCTCAAAGTCTGCGCAAAGCTTTTTATAAGACTTACCCGCGTCAATGACCCAAATTTGTGCGCCTTCAGATAGGTACGAAACAATCAACTCGTTAATAAAGAAAGATTTACCCGAGCCTGACTGAGCCGCAACCACGCAGTTCTTGTTCGATCCTGTATCGTGCAGAGAGAAACTCATGATTTGACCGTTTCTCGAACTCATCAGAAGATGCCCGGTGCCTGTACCCTTCCATTCTCCGAAAATCGGAAGTAATACTGCTGCCTGATCGGTAGTAACGGTCTTTGTCCTGAACAGGAACCTGGACATTCCGTTGTTTGCGTTCATCGGCAAACACTGGGTAAAAACGGGCAACTGGACATATTTATCCAACATCAATGTGAACCACTTTTCTCGCCAGGATCCCATCAAAGCTCTGGCATTTGATTCACACTCAACCTTGGTTTTGCCAAATACCAAAACGGAACCTGAGATCTTCATGGCCTTTGCGCCGTCTCGCATACTGGCGTCCAAAATATCGAAACTTTGTTTCTTGTCCAATAGTTCGGGAGAATATTTAGCAATCGGTCCGAACGCCTGATTAACCGTAAATTGACGCTTTGTTCGAACCGAAGTTTTTAGTGCGTCTCGATCCGGGAAATAACAATTGATGCAGACCGCATAAGGAAACATCAGAGAATCTGTCGAGCCGTCAATATTCCCTGTGTATTTCGCCGCTTCTCCGAAGTAATACATCTCAGGAAATTGCTTTGCGGAACAGACGCGGCAATAAGCGTAGTCACCAAGTTTCAAATCCTCTGACGTAACTTCCAAGTTAGTATCCCAATCAAACACTTGTTTGGACAGCGGAGTGCTCGGTTCCCATAAACCGACGAAATTATTAGTCCATGCAGCATTCCGACTCCAATTAATCATCGGAGAAATGAATCTCAGGTAACGGTTCGCATCTACTTCAACCGGACATAGGCAGATCGTTGTAAGGGATGATTTCACAGCCACGCAGATGTTTTTCGCACGCTCTATGTCTTCAGAAGTCGGTAACTCGTTTTTGATGGGAATAATCACACTCACCATCAATTTCAAATCAACAATGATCCCGTTGCGGTAAAAGGCTCCGTTCGAAAGAGTTGTTTCGATCATCTCTCTCGTATGCGTCCGAAGAAAGTTTTCCCGGCTTTTAACACTGTCTCGCAAAATCGGATCCTGAATTACTGTGGGCCTCAGCTCGCGGTAATCCTTAAGTTCCATTTCAATGTCCGGGGACCGAAACAGGCAAAACTGCATGATCGTGTCGTGCGGGAACTCCATTTGCAGAAGTTCTTTGATTCGCTCCTGCAAGCCGTCGCTTGTGCCGTTTAACGGCAAACACTGAAATGCAAAGGCAAGCGCCTTGTCTTCCAAGATAAAGAGATTGTTTTCTTCATCGAAAGCCAAAGGACGCATAAAAGAGGATGTACGTTCATCAGACGGTATCCCGATCTTAGATTCGTCATCATCCTTCGATTTAAAGAAGTCAAAGAGGCCCACGAAACTTCCCTCCTTTATTTTTTGATTTCAGACGTTTCGGATTGATGAATTGAAGATCCTGTCTGCTTTGTGAGTTTTGCAGCCGCTTCTTTAATTGCCTGACGATAGATTTGAGCCTGACGCTCATTTTCTTTTTCGCCTAACTCCAACCAAGCCTTTAAGTCTCTCGGTTTCCCGGTTGTAAATCTTCCGTCTGGGGCAACAATAAAAGGAACTCTTTTGACGCCGACTGCCTCTGAAATTACAAGCCTCTTGTCCAACCCAGAAGTGTTGCAGTTGGGAACTTGTTCCAGAGACAATGTTTTATCGTGCATCATGGCATCCAATAAAACTTCGGGCTTGGTTTCCTTGGCACAATAAAGCCGTTTGGTTTTGATGAAAGAATCATTCCCAAGAGCAGGAACCGCCACAACTTTGAATTTGTATTCCTTGGTTAGAGCCTGATCATTTAAGGTCTCTTCAACCAGACGGTGACACCACATACAGTTGGGATCCGCAAAGATCACTACTTCTTTGTTGCCGTTTCCGAATTCAATGGCTTTAATCTCGTCGAAATTGACTACAAGCGTTTTAAAGTCAATGTGATTGAAGGCGTAGCGCATATCATTGACGGTGCGCAGCTGCTTTTTGTTCCAGATATCAAACGCCACACCGCCCAAAACAAATCGACCTGAAGAACTAATAAATAAAATGCCTCCTCCTTGATTTTCGACGGCATGGAATGGTCCGTCAGGAATTTCCACCATGTCTTTGACATTGCCCAAATCCTTGAGAATCTCCATTCCTAATGTTGGAGACGGCGTTGTTTGAGAAAAGGCCAGAGAAGAAAAACCAAATGCGAGAATAGCCGCAAGAAGTTTGATTTTTGAGGTTTTCATGTTCTAGTAGAAGAGGTTAAGTATCTCTTCTTTTTATAAATCCCTCCCCTGCTTTCCTCTGCGCGCATCTCGCTTAATTTTGTGACTTTTACTGACTATAAAAAATCTTTTTTTCTTGAAAGTTGTTGATCAACAATTTTATAGGTGTTGCGCCTTAGCTAGAATGTGGTATTTCAAGTGCTTTCAGAAACTCATCCCAATTTATGCTTCTTCTCAAAAAATTGTTCTTTCCAAAATAAAAGAGGTCCGTCTTCCCATGCTAGGAATCGGGACCCAACCCCCAACTATTTTCTCTGCTATTGACCCTTCACTTTGTCTTTAAAGATTTTCCCGGGAACGAACTTAGGAAGTTCAGTGGCCGGAAGCTGAATTGTTTGTCCGTTTGCAGGGTTTCTTCCTGTGCGGGCGTTACGGTGAACCTTTGAGAACGCACCAAATCCCACTAATGAAACGGTATCACCTTTGGCTACAGTGTCCATCACAGTCTCGAGATACGCGTTAATGACCTTTTCGGTAAGCAATTTAGTTGTGCCGGCTTTTTCTGCCAATACTTCGATAAGCTCTGTTTTATTCACTTCTCTCTCCTTAAGAGTTAATCAAGATGTGTAGATTCTATCTGGACTCAAGGACAATAAGGGAAAAAAAGCCGACGGCAAAAAGAAGCACTACGGAATGAAGGAAAATTTTTAACTGGGTATAAATGAAAAAGGGCCGAAACAAGAATCAGGTTCTGGAATTTGTTTCGACCCTCAAGTCTTATGGAGACTTACAATTGCCAGCTTCTATTTTAATCATTTTTAGCTGCGAATTCTCCCCGCCCGAGTATGGGACTGTTTCACAGAAATTATGCAAAAATTGACAATATAATTTTTGAAATAGTATTATTATTTCAAAAATTTTCCTCTTTTTATTTCATCATGGATAAAACAACTAAAAAAGAAAACCGTGGCGGCGCTCGCGAAGGTGCAGGCCGCAAAGGTCTCGGCAGTACAAAACGGGTTTCTGTCTGCCTCACGGACAAATTGGTTCCGGTTTTCAAACAGTTAGGTGGCGCAAAATGGCTTCGCTGTGAACTTGAACGTGTCGCAGAACCTGCTCGTACCCTCGACACAGACCAGATCCTTGTTCCGGCCATGAATCCGACGCACCTGAGCATTCCAGTTTACGAATGCGGGGTTCAGGCCGGGTTCCCTTCCCCGGCAGAAAGCTATATCGACAAAACGCTGGACTTAAATGAATATTTGGTTTCCAATCCCGCCTCCACATTCTGCGTCTACGTAACAGGCGATTCCATGGACTTGGCCGGTATGGACGAAGGCGACCTCTTGGTCGTCGACCGCTCGCCGG
>ERZ772969.643-NODE-643-length-31600-cov-41.647012_pt1 | contig 31600 bp, 27 predicted proteins | sample MGYA00511676_ERZ772969 | MGnify/ENA primary metagenome ERZ772969 (study PRJEB29015, sample SAMEA2737651) | human gut metagenome | biome: human gut; feature: human-associated habitat; material: faeces | place: China | collected 2012 ... | reverse complement strand
GTTGTCCCACTTCATGCCATGCATAATCCATTCACCTGATTCGTTTCCCATAATATGTGTACCTCATTACTCAGCGTACTTGTAAATCCAATTTTCGCCATCATATTCATCAATCTGTTTTACTAATCTCGTAAGATAATCTTGTAACCTGCTATCTTCTTCACTTGCATACCACACATTTGCCCGTCCAAATCCATAAGCCCAACCATTTGATTTTCTTGGGACTTCCCATTGTACCTTTCTTGATCTGATCCCTGCAGGAAGTAAGACACAATCAGATGAGTTTGCAATTGCATTGTAATATTGTATATCTTCTGGAGCAAACACTGCCTCTTGATAATGTCTAAAAACTGTAGCATGTTTATACCATCCCACGACCGTTGTAAACTTATGCGCCGGATGCTTTGCACAGTACACAACAAGCACATCATCTACAGATTCTTCTTTTTTTAATAGTTCACAACCTGCAATATTCTCAATCCGCATTTGATTGACATCTTTACCATTATGTGATTTTGTCTCGAAAAACCCCAGACAATATAAGCCCTCCTTGCCCTCCATATTCACCGGTGTAAAATTATATTTTTCATGTGCATCTCCTGTCTTATCAACATAGCTTCCACCATTTAACGGAGTATCCTTTCCATCTTCATTTCCTCGATACTCCTTCATCCACGCTATGTTACAAAAAAGTATTCTCATCATATCAACCTTCTTTTCCCTTTGAAAATGGACTCAAGTCGATAAACAATTTCTTCAATCCACTTGTGTCCTTGAACTCCTTGAATAAATACTCCAGAAGTTCTTCCTGCCTTGCCTGCCCTAATGTAAGCCTGTAAAGAGACAATATCTTTATCAGCCTTTCATAATTCATCTCATCCTTACTCATAGGATACATTGGCACAAGCCTTTCTATTTTTACACTCTGATTTTTTCCGAAACACCAGAATGGTACAAGCTCTGACTGGTCATTCTGCTTTTCCGCTTTAGCAGCTTCAAACATTTCTGTCCATATGTCCCGCTTAAATATGATTTCATCTGCCTTGCCATATTTATCAGCAACATTCTGTCTTATTGCCAGACACTTAAATCTATTGATTCTGCCTTCCCTTTGTTCCAGGTCGATGGGATTACTTGGAAGATTCCAGTGCATAATCACTCGGCAGTAATTATGAAAATCCAGTCCTTCCTGTCCGATTGATGTTGTGGCAAGCACAAATGGACGCATTGGTGAGTTAAAGGCATTTCTGATATTTTCTTTACGCATGACTACCTTGGAATTATCGCCTGCATCCTTTGTAAATCCAACTGCATAACTCGACCTTATTCGACATCCATCACTCTTCCTGTCAGCTCCATTAATACGCTTTTTGAAATCAGGATAAGTATCAGCGATATAGGTGGCTGTATGTATTTTCAATGAATCCATCATCATGTCATGCACGATCTGATACTGATCTCCATTCGACTGAAAACCTGCTGTTTCTTTCAGCATATGGATATATTCATCAATCATTGCCTGAAAACATCCATCCTTGCAGTATTTAAGCACGTTCTGCCAATGGGAATTATCATCCCTGCATCTGCCATAAGCAAGATCAATGATAGCTGTTGACTCCGGCAAATTGAAATTATTGACAAATACCTTTGCAAGCGATGTTGATCTGGCTGTGCTTCTTCCATTAGAACGATAAATGCATATCGCTGGCGAACCCAGTACCATATTTACCAATGTTTCCAGAATATCCTCCGGCTTTCTTCCAAGATGAATCTCCTCCGGGGCATCCAAATAACTTCTTAGCTTATCAATATGAGCAATAAAGCCCTTATTTCTCTTATCCTTTGAACTGCTTCTGACCTCAGATGTTGTATCCTCTTCGTCTGTATTCATTTCCCACACAATATCCTCTATCCAATGCTTTGCATAGATGACTCCATCCATGAGCATCGGTGCAAGATAATACCACCTGGCATCTTCCTTATTGTTACCCGAATCACCATACTTTTCTTCGATTATCGCAAGCTTCTCTTTCAGTTTCAGCCGTACAGATTTCTCTATTACTTCTAATGATTCATGATTATTCAATGACACAATCGGTAAATACATATCAGAAAGTGTCTTTGAAGGATAAAGCAGTGCAAACAGGCTCATGCCTCTTACTTCTCCATTTGAAACATTAAACCTGAGCCTTGCCACCGGGTATCGTCTCGATCCTTCCGCAAAATAACCTGTATTCTTCTTATCCTGGTTCTTTATCTGATGTACCAGTTTTCCAACTGTAAGTCTTTCCGCCTCATAGGAAACAAGCGCACCTATCATTCGTGGAACCATCTCCCATGCAGAAAATACAAGTATTTTTGAAAAGCCTTTGCTGTTTTTATATGCTCCCTGCATCTCATAATATGGCAGTGATGGAGGAATCCACAGGTATTTTTCTGCACCGCCGGTAAATGCTTTTTCTTTCAGTGCCTCAAGCCTTGCATTGGTTTTCGGCAGTTCATCATATTTATTGATTTTATTGCGATTCAGCCACAAGAGACTTTGTTCTCTTTCACTTCCAAATTCATCTGGATGTTTTATATAATATTTTTCAATCTGCTCTTTAATCTTATATTTCTTCATAAAGGACATAAGATACGGACAGCTCTTTGCATAATCTACCGGTAAAGAATGATTGGAATCTGTTTTTGACAGCAATCGTGACATCTGTATATAAGAGTTTATATCATTTTCATCTATTTGCAAATGATGCTTCACGCTGCTGTCATCCGTATAATCACCGGAATCCATGACAGATATACGCTCTGTCCTGCTGACTCCCTGATACATAGCATTTTCTGCCAGCTCCTTCATACGGATAATTGCACTGTCTCCTGCTTTCAACTCACTTAGAGCATGTGAATAATTCTTCCACACTTCCTTAAATTTAATGTCTTTGACTTCATCATCAAAAAGAAAGTTCATAACCTGAAAAAACTCTGCATAATGCTCATCAAGCTGATTTTCATCTATCTCTTCAAGGGTAGAATACAATTTATATGGTGTAGCCGACAACAGAAGTACCCTTGTATCATGTCCACTAAGGAAACTGTGTGCAAGAATACCAAGCTCACTGTCATCGGATGACAAAAGAAACTTAAATCTCTGAAACTCATCCATGATTACCAGATCCGGCTCAAGCATAGATACACTGATTCTCGCAAACATCACACGAAGCTTATTCATCACATAGTAATTGGAATATGTAAGCTGTTTATTGTATCTTCTTTCATGCAAATGATTAAGCAGCATGTCCCTTATACTTTCATACTCCTGGTAATTAAGGATTTTTTCTATCACATTTTGTGGATAGACACCATTCGTCATCTTTTCGCATTCTGCCACACGATTTTCAAAATTCCATTTTGCCCATCCATCCCATGCTTTTACAGCATCCATTATCATAAATTTTTCAAGAGAAGTTGCATGTCCTTTAAAGTCCGGCATTCTCCTTAAAATGGCATACATAAGTGCTCTTTCCTGCACACTTCCACCTCCGGTGGTCATGCGGAAAGATGTTTCCGGTGTAAGTGGGATAAGCTGTATAAAGCCTTCCTTTATCTGCGGATCATTCTCCTGCTCGGTAATCTTTAAATGCTGCATAGACAGTCTTGTATCTGATACTGAGCCGATGGCATTCTTTCCTGTTACATCAAGTTTTCTGATATTCTGATTTGCTATGTTCTGATTAGAGCAGATGTAAATTACCTTAAACAGCTCATCTTTCTCTTCTATTCTAAGCCTTGCTGTCTTTACAATTGCTCCTCTGGCAATAAGAGTTTTTCCCATACCCACTTCATCTGCTACAAGCACACGATTCTGATTATGCCGAAACAGATAATCCACTCTCTCAACAGTCGCTCTTTGAAAATCCTTCAGACCAGAGAGGGTACGCTTTTCAATTTCATCTATATTAAATTGTGACATGACATCACCTCGTTATCTTCTGATTTTCAATGTATTACAAAAAGTCTCATACAGTTCACGGAATTCATCCGGTATAATATCCTTATCTGTAACCATCTTAAGCACATATCCAATGTCTTTTATTCTTTCCGGTTCTTCTACAGATATCTTTAACATCTTTTCATAGAGTGCCGGTATTGAATCACTCGAATTGGCAAAAAAGCCGGATTCCACAATCTGCTTTCCTTCAAGCATAGATGCTACATAATCATCGCCAAGTACAAATGCTATATACTCAACAAATGAAGCCCTGTCTTTTACCACACTGTTTACTGCAGCACTTTCCCTGTCATCCGGGAAACCACTTGTAGGGATCATAATAATTCTGCGGATTGTATCATCACCTGATTTTGCAGTAATCTCATAGAACTCAGATAAATGCAATATCTCAAGTTCTGAAAACTCTATATGTTCTGACAATGTCTGCTCCTGCTTTGAATTAAATGGTGATACTGTAACCTCACTATCAGATTCAATACCGCTAAACTCAACCTCTATCTTGTACTTTCCAGCATTCTCATTATCCTCTTGAATTACAGCCTGCCTTTTCACACGGCACAATTCCTTGATTTTCTGCTCCAGCAGATTTCTATTGCCACTTTCTGTTTCCAAAACAGCATCCGCTACTGTAACCTGCTCAAATGGATTCTTTGCATCTCCTACTGGTCCACAGAATATATCCTCTAAGAATTTATCCCCATTCAGATACATATTCTTTGTACCAAGCCACAGCATCATTTCAACATTTTTATTAATTGCAGAATAGGAAGCATTCATGGAACCAAGATACAGGTCAACATCTGAATATTTCCTTCTCAGATAAATTTTTGCATGAATATCCTGTTTCTTTTTATCCGTAAGCTCATCTGAGATTTCATCCTCACCATCTATAATCTCATCCTTTAATGCATAGATGGTAAAATTATCTACATCTGATGCTTTAAGTTTTCCAAGCTCGGAACGTCTGGTAACAAGTGTTCTCTTACAGTCTGACAACGCCCTGTCTGTAAGGTTAAAATCAGCAACCACACTTTCTGATAAAAATGGAGACATCACTACAAGCTCATTAAATGTCGAATTAGCATTTCCTCTTTCCTTGCAGAATAGAATATCATCCTGCATCTGGTAAGCACTTTTTCCAATGCCAAGCGGAAGCACTTCAAAATTCTCGCCAAATATTTTACTATCAAGTGAAAAGGATACATCCTTAATGTCTGTACATAATCCACGAATCAAATTTCTTTTCTTCCCGGCATTATTGCTGGTATTATGCACATTCGTTACAAGATAATCCAGAAAATCACAGATAGGCTGAGTCTTTTTCTTCTGTCTGACATTTTTACAGCTATCCATTGCGAAGCTGATATCCCAGCTCCTATCAAAAGTCAGATTTCTGCTCATTACCACAAAACGATATTTTTTATCTCCATCAGCGTTTACATATGCTAACATCCATGTTTTCGGATGAAATGACGGATATCGACCAAGCTGTCTATCTTTTGGCAGTGCGACCTCTACTACCATTTTCTCTAATAAAATAGACAGTGCAGTCGGTTTTGTTGGTACTTTAATCTGTCCTGCTTCACAAAACAGCACGATTTTATCTGACACCTTCTGCAATGCATTCAGCATACCAATTGGATTTAGCATAAGCTTACTATCTGTTTCTTCCGATAAGCCAAGGCATATCGCTACAGCTGTGAGTGCTTCCAGGTCAAGTGAATATGTAGTGCCTACTGCTCTGTCCAGTCTATATCCGTCCGGAGGCATCAAGATACCGCTGTAATCCGTTCTATCTCGGTTTGAATCCGGTCTAAACATCAGCACTCACCTCCCCGGCATAGATGTCGTTCACAATTCTTCTGGTATTTGAGAATCTGTAATCAAGCATTCCACCGCCCACCCATTTTGAATGATCAAATTCCTTTGTTCTGCTTAGCTTCGCTCTGGCTGCTCCTTTCAGGCTACGTTCCCTCTTGCGAATCAGTTCATCAGCCATATTAATATCAGATGCCATAAATGCTGCTTGTATCCCACACAGAAAGCTCTTTGCCCTTGGATTGATCAACTGCAATTCTTCAAACACAGCACCCAGATTGACTGTTGCATTATGCCTGATATCAAGAAGTAACCTACTCCATTCATCATTTGCGTATGTATTCTCGCCTTCCGAAAGCATGACATTGTATCTTACTCTTGCCATATACACCAGATTATTAAAATCGCAGGCAAGCTTCATCATATATGCCAGCTTTTCACTTACTTTTTCTGATAGTTCAGCCGTTAAAGAAGCAAAATCATCATATTCATTCAAATCAATATGATTTTTCAACACATATTCCAAAAGAGACCCTTTCGTTGACTTCTGAATCTGCTTATCCAGATAGAAAGCTTCCTCCTGCGTCAGCTCTATTGTAAGGTTGTCTCTCCAATCATCATGATAAATCGGAAGATTCCAAAATCTAATATTGCCAATATCTCCTGCATCCGAATCATCCTTATCATTTTCCTCTGCATCATCATTCCTGTTTCCCAACCGGCTGACGGACTTCTGTTCTTTTAGCTTTACCGCCAATGAAACATACTCCGGTATAGACAGACCATAATCACAGAATATTCCAAAGGTACGAATTCCGTTCCAATAGATATCCGATGGTCTTCTTGCTACCCAGCCCTTTGGCAATACACGGGTTCCAATAACACCTTCTGCCTTGGGATCTGCTTCTAACAATCTGATGCCACAATCTTTTTCAGCAGAATCTATAGCCCTTAAAACTCTATTTGCATCCTTTCCATACCTGCCATCAACAGCTTCTCTTAACACATATGGAACAATAAGGAAGTACTTTGCTCTGGTCTGGATGGTAGATGTTCCAGGAAAGAAATAGTTGGCAAAAGCATCACGAATAATGCCGATTCCAAGTTCATCGACTGCTCCCTGTTCACTCAGAAGGTTGATCACATCTAATGTCTTCTGCCGGTCTTCTTTTGAAAAATCTATCCATCCTAACTGCATGTTTTCACTTCCTTATTTCTTCGTCAAATATGTATCTTCTACGTAAGTCTCCGGTGTCGCCTCTTCAATTACGCCAGACTTTGGATCAAAGATATATTTCTTCTTCAATCTCTCATACAGTACAGAACCTACAGTTTCCATTACCTGTTTCATCATATCCGGATCATCAAATAGTTTTCTGAAAAACTGGTCATTCTGCTCATATCTGTCTGCTGCCATATTCGGAAAATCCTTTTCAAACAACAACATAAAGGTTGCCCTGTCATTGTTCTTTGCGTAGCTCTGCCACTTCTCCTGATTGGCATAATCATTTTCCATCTGAACAAGTACTTTATCCATTTCTGTAAAATGGGTTCCATACTTTTCATTTATCTTATCAATAATTACTGTCAGCGGATCTTTCTTAGGCTCTCTATGACCGGAATCACCGGAGATAGGTGTATATCCGCCTTCTGTGCTTTCAAGCTCTATCGGACCTTCAAAGTCTTTTTCCAGCTTATAGTATTCAAGAAGAACTTTGTCATCAATATTTATCTTCTCTCCACCATGTCCTTTTGGAAGCATCGTGTATAAAAACTTTGAATAAATACTGAATCTGTGAATATCCTTGTCAAATAACCTGCATACCTGTGTAATATAGGCATACACACGATTAAAGCTTGCCAATGTAGACTTGAATATATCCTGTTTTTCGACTTCAAGCACTTCATATCTGTCTACTGCTGGTCTTAACTGTCCCTGAAGCTTTCCAAGATCACCAGCTGATTGATTCTCATTCTGATAGAAAATATCCGCAAATTTATCCACTTCTGATTTCTGATATATCCTGAAATCATCCAAGGTATTCTTCATGTCATATACAACATTAGGATCTGTTTCCTCCAAGAGCACAGTTTCCTCATAGAACGGCTCGAAAGATGCTTTGATATCTTCTGCTGAATTGACAAAATCAAGTACAAAGGTATCTACTTTTCCTCTTGTAGTACGATTCAGTCTTGATAAAGTCTGGACTGCCTTTACACCAGACAATTTCTTATCCACAAACATGGTGTGAAGCAATGGTTCATCAAAGCCTGTCTGATATTTTTCTGCAACAACAAGGATTCCATAATCATCTGTATGGAATGTTTCCGGCAAAGCCTTTTCTTTGATTGTCTTGCCTTCTTTATCCTTGTTCATTCCCTCTTCGGTAAACACATCATCGTTATCTTTCACTTCACCGGAAAAAGCGACTAACACTTCAAGGTCATTCAGTCCTTTTTCTTTTATCTGTCTCTTAAATTCCTGCACATATCGTACTGCATGAAGTCTGGATGGTGTAACAACCATAGCCTTCGCTCTGCCACCTATCTTATGTCTTGTGACATTCATAAAATGTTCCAGCATAATGGCAGTCTTCTGAGAAATATTATGTGGATGCAGTGTCTCATAATTTATAATTGCCTTTGAACCAGCTGTTGTATCAAATTCTGGATTATCCTCAATAATCTTGGCAATCTTGTAATACATTTTGTAGGTCATATAGTTCTGCAAAACATCCAATATGAAATGCTCCTCTATCGCCTGTCTCATAGAATAAATATGAAACGGTCTGTAGATTCCTTCCGCATCCTTCTGACCAAACAGCTGTAGTGTCTTTCCTTTTGGCGTTGCTGTAAATGCAAAGAATGATAAGTTCTTATGCATACCCTGTGCTGCCAATTCATCTAAGAGCTTATCCTCATCGTCCTTACGATTTCTTTCGTCCTCATCTTCCATCTCGGCATACTCTTTCAGAATTTCTTCTGTATCAGCTAACGCTCTTTTTAACTTTTTCGCTGCATCTCCAGTCTGCGAAGAATGAGCCTCATCAATAATAATGGCAAATCTTTTGTTTGCAGAATCTACCTCTTTATAGATTACCGGGAACTTTTGTAAAGTAGTGATGATAATGCCTACACCATCATTAATCGCATCTCTAAGCTGTCCCGAATTCTTATCTACCTTCTTAACCACGCCCTCCACATGGTCAAATTGATAAACAGTAGACTGTAACTGACTGTCAAGCACTCGCCTATCCGTTACAATAATGACTGACTGAAAAATCTTATTATCTTCATAATCATGGAGTCCGGTAAGTCTGTGTGCCAGCCATGCAATTGAATTTGACTTTCCTGAGCCTGCACTATGCTGGATCAGATAACTCTTTCCGGAACCATTCTTTTTCACATCTTCCAGCAGTTTTGTAACAACATCAAGCTGATGATATCTTGGAAAAATCATAGTCTCTTTCACAAGATTTCCGTTCTTATCGTACTCCTGCTGCAAGTGCATATATTTCTGTAGAATTTCCATCAGACTGTCCTTGCAGAGTACTCTTTCCCAAAGATAAGCTGTATCATACCCATCCGAATTTACCGGATTTCCTTTTCCACCTACTTTTCCGGCACCATTACTGCCTTGATTAAATGGCAGAAAATAAGTGTGTGCGTCCTCAAGCTTTGTTGTCATATAGACATTGGTAAGGTCTACTGCGAAATGCACCAATACTCTTTCTTTGAAGGCAAAAATTGCATCCTTACCGGCACGATCAAACTTATACTGATTAATGGCATTTGTGGTATCCTGTCCTGTAAACTGGCATTTCAACTCCATAGATACTACCGGAATTCCGTTTACAAAAAGCACTATATCTATGCTGTTCTCATTATGTACAGAGTAGTGAAGCTGTCTGGTACAATGAAGAATGTTCGCCTCATACTGAATCTGTGTAGTCTCATTCAAAGTGGTCTCCGGCTTCCAGAAAATCGGATATAACTTGATGCCTCTGTCCATAAAGCCATGCCGCATCACATTCAAAAGATTAGTTGTCTTGACTTCTCTTTTAAAACGCTCAACTACCTGCTTCTCGGAGTTTTCTGCATAGATTTTCACATATCTATCCCATTTCTTAGGCTGGCTTGTCTTAATAAACTCGACAAAAGTATCTTCATCAAGTCCTGATTCACGATTAAATTTCTTTGGATCACCTTTGATATATCCGCCATGATGAATCAGATAATCTTCGATATCTTCCTCAAATCGTTTCTCTTTTACATCAAAATCAGACATGGGCTACACCTCCTTTTTGCCTGTGACAACCTCGTAAATGAGGGATTTTTTATATTCCTGAAGTATGTCAATTGCTTTGTTTCTATCAGCTATTGTTTTATCAAGCATCTCACATTTACTATCTAAATAATCTGCTATTTGACATTGTTCGATATAAGGTGGTACAGGCACTTTAATACTTTTAAACTCTGATGAATATGTCCTCCAGCGCATCGCCATTATTCCACGTCCATATTTATAACATTCAGCAGAAAACGGCTTTGTCCTATATAAATAATGATAATATCTTGAACATACATTTTCATTTGGTTTATATATATCATATGCGGGACTCGTAACCCCATCATATGCCGATCTTCCTATTGCCCCCATCCATGCCAATATAATATTTACTACTATATCATTCTCATAAACCACCTTGTATCCTTCTGCCTTTACTACCTTATTCCCTCTTTCCTCTTGTTCACCATGTGGAAACACTCCTAAGTCAGTATAAAGAGAAAGTAATCTCACTTCCTCTAATGGTTTATAATTTTTTTCATCTCGTAACGAGAATAAGTATCTATTTTGCGATATGCCCCAATGAACTGGTATTTGTTCACACATATCTATAGTACTATCCTTCAGCTCTACATCTGGATTTATTCCCTTTGTTACAGCTTCCGTAATAATTGATAATTTGTATTCCTTTAACTTTTCAATAATTGACAGTTGCTTTTCAATGATTTCATCAATTTTTGAGCACTTGACATCCAAATAATCAGCTATATTCATTTGTTGATCTATACTTGGAAAACAAATCATCAATTTTTCCAACGTTCTCATTCCAATATTTTGTTGAGTACCATATGTCCATTTATTCTCAATCTGCTTTTGATATGCATCAGATTGAATAAAATAATAAAGATATTCGTAAAAACACTTTTTAGGATTTGTACGAAAAACAGCTAATGGTGACCAAATTGTAAATAGTTTTTCTGTCTCAACTTTCGCCACTTTTCCTGTTGTAGCACCTGATTTAATCATATAAATATCATGCATTTCTGGAATATATTTTTTACAACACTCGTCGTAAAAATCCTGTGAAATAAATCCTCTAATATGTTCAAAATCAATATGCCCATTACCGCAGGATACTGCTTCTGCTGACACAAAAGGAATTCCCTCTTCAAATAATTCTGGTGTTTCATGTGGTCCATCTGTAATTGGCATAGATAATGCATATAATGTTTTTCCAACATTCCAGTCCGCAGGTATCTCCCCAATCCATTCCACTCCACTATCCTTCATCTTTCTCATAAATCAAATACCTCCTCAAGACTTCCAGACAGTTCTGTCTCTAAATCCATAATCTCTGCCATGATTTCTGCAGATGGTCTCGGAGCTTCATACTTATAGAAATATCTTGTAAACGGAATCTCATATCCCACCTTTGATTTTTTCGTATCTATCCATGCATCTGGTGCGAAAGGTAATACTTCTCTTTCAAAGTATTCTTTAATATCCTCTTTCAGTGGAACATTTTCTGTATCGCGAAGGCTGGTATCCGGCTGTTTTTTCCCTTTTTTCAGTACCAAATTGCCTTCTTCATCACGGAGCGGTCTTTCTACTGTAATCTTGGTATAGCCAAAATCCTTGTTATCATAAATCTGACTGATTTCACTCTCTTTAAAATCACCATATATCTTTGTAATCTCTGCAATATCCTCCGCAGAAATATCATTTCGCTTGTTTCCCAATGCTTTTCTTCTCTTCACAAACATCTCATTGGCATTAATAAGCTGTATTTTCCCTTCTCTGATTGTACCTGCCTTTTTATTTGACAATACCCAGATATAGGTTGCAATTCCTGTGTTGTAGAAAATATCATTCGGTAAAGCAATGATTGCCTCAAGCAAATCATTTTCGAGAATATATCTTCTGATTTCAGAAGGTCCGCTTCCTGCATCTCCTGTAAAGAGTGGTGAACCATTATGAATGATTGCTATTCTGCTTCCACCCTTATCAATATCTTTCATTTTTGATATCGCTGTCATAAGAAAAAGCATCTGTCCGTCACTTGCAGCCGGAAGCCCTGCTCCAAATCTTCCTCCGAAGCCAAGCTTTGCCTCTTCCTCTACTTTTGCCTTTTCATTCTTCCACTCACGTCCAAATGGAGGATTTGAGAGGATATAGTCAAAGGTACTACCTGCAAACTGGTCATCTGATAATGTGTTTCCATCCTTTATATAATCTGCATTGTTACCCTTAATCAGCATATCCGCCTTACAGATTGCAAATGTCTGGTCGTTGATTTCCTGTCCGAAGGATACAAGTTCTGTCGAAGCATTCAGACTATGTAAATATTCCTCTGCAACTGAAAGCATACCTCCAGTTCCACATGCCGGATCATATATAGTCTTTGCCACATTATTGCCAGAAAGGATATCATTATCATCATAGAAGAGAATATTGACCATCAACTGAATGACTTCTCTAGGAGTGTAATGCTGTCCAGCATCTTCATTATGAGACTCGGAGAATCTTCTTATAATCTCCTCAAAGATATATCCCATTTCAAGGTTAGAGATTTCATTCGGATGAAGATTTCCTCTGTCTGTTGTGTATTCCTTTAAAACAATATAAAGAATCCCCTTATTTGCCATAGTTGTGATGTGACCATCAAACTTAAACTTTTCCAGAATGTCCTGCACATTTGCTGAAAATCCATTCAGATAATCTCTGAAATTCTCCTCAATATGGTCTGGATCATCCATAAGTCTCTCAAATGTATATTTGCTGGTGTTATAAAAATCTTTTTCTGCTGCCTTACGAAGTAAAACATCCTTCATCGGAAGATTTTTTACTTCCTCATATTTCTGCAAAACTGCATCCTTTGTATCTGAAAGAATACAGTCAAAACGCCTGATTACTGTAAGCGGTAATATAACATCTCCATATTCATGTGGTTTATATACTCCGGTCAACTTATCTGCTATTGCCCATATCAGGTCTGCTTTCTGATCTATTTTTGCGCTTCTCGTAGCCATTTACATTTTCCTCCATAAGGTAATTTACTTTTCTTCTTCATCCGGTACATAGTCAACCAAATCTCCAAAGTTACAATCCAGCTCTTTGCAGATTTTTTCCAGAACAGATAGTTTAACTGACTCGCAGTTTGTCATCTTTGCTATTGTACTGGAACTAAGACCAGTCTTGGCACACAAATCTCCCTTTTTCATTCCATGGTCGATTAACTGTTTCCATAATCCGTTATAACTAATTGCCATCCTCTTTTCCTCCGTATAATGTGCAATCAATACTAGGACTAGTTTACCACAAGAAAACTGCTTGTACAATTTGCATTTGCAAATATTGTATATCTTTTTTCAAATACTTAATATCTTTTTCAATTTATCTAAAAATTCCTTGAATATATCTGCTACAGATACTCTTTCTGATGATTTAATCTCTGGTGCTATCTCCTGCTTGTCATTATCAATTACTGGAATATCCAATGGCTCCACTGTCTGTTGTTCCTTCTCCAAATGCTTGACAAACGAGTAACTTTCAATATATGTCAACAACTGTGTAAGTGACTTATTCTCCACTTTCTGCTTGTGGAAACCTTCAGTTATGTATCTCTCTGTTGGTCCTGTTTTCACATAATTGTTATGCCAAAGAGCTAAATTTTTATTGCCTAATCCTTTCACAATCCAGGTATCTTCCACACCTTCAACCAGAAGTTCTTCCATAGATGTCGCATGAAATTTCATTCCCACTTCCATTACACAATGCTTTATCTTGCCAAGTGATACGCCATGATCCCTCAATATCTTGTCACAGATACCTATCTGTTTTGTGTTCGGATAACATGCTTTTCGGATATAGATTCTACGCTGGCATTTCGGACATATCTCTTTATCCGGTATTTCTCCTGATGCCGCAAACCGATCAGGTGCTATCTGCTTTACTTCTGGACAATCTCTATCATGATAATATCTACCACTACTTTCATAGAAGTATAACATCCGCGAATTATCCAGCAGACTTTGTTTCCGACTATCCCTATACCTTTCTTCATTCGTAAGCTCTCTCGCCTCATATTTAATGGCATCATTCACAATAATCGGAGTACTTCCTGCTCTCTGTAAATTATCAAATACAATGATATCCTCCGGCTTCTCAATCGGACTACTTTCATTTTCATTTGCAATCCTTATGCCTTTACTTACGCTGTTCTTCAAAAGCTTCCATGAACTATTGAACCCTGCTTCTGACATATACACATTTCCATTGATAGTATCTACCATTGTCGATGTGCAATGCAAAAAGTCCTGCTTACGAGTATCAATCAGTACAAGCCCGCATGGTTCAAGGTTCTCCTTTACTTCTTCATACCCAATAACATCTTTTAACTTCTTAGGATATATAATCAGCTTTCTACTGATCAGTTCCTCACCCCAGACAAATATATCCGCATTGAATCTCAAAGCTACTCTTTTCAATTCATCTCCATAATACTCTTTCTCGCTTTTAATATTCATAAGTACCCTTCCCATTTACTTCTGATTATCCTTTTTCAGTATCCTTTTTCAGTATAATTTTTCAGTATCCTTTTTCAGTATAATTCTATTATACTATGTGTCCTATAAAAAGGACATTTATGCGGTGTGATTTATTTCGCACATTTTTCTTTACATTTTACTATCTATGTGATATATTTGCAACAGATGTTAGAAATATACCACATGGAGATTGATATTATGGATAAAGAAAAAGAGATTTTGTCAGTAACTCAAAAATACACAATCCGCTATATAATCAATGGTTGTCTATGGCTTCTATACTCTATTTCAAACTTGGTTCCTTTTAAACCAATTAGAATAATAGGAGCTGTACTTTTATTTGTAAGTGCAATCTGCTCTTTCTACACTCTGTTAGTCAGACAGGAATCCGATGATGAAATGAGTATACAGCATATCTGGGCAGCTAAAAGTATGAGCCTTGAGATACTGCTTTGTTCTATGATGACAGTAGGAATTATATCCGGTTTTATTTCGTTTCCTTTTTACAAAGCATATGGTTTTTTCGTTGCTGCATCTCAGATACTTCCCGGATTACTCTTCCTGAAGTATGAAAAGGAGGGCTGCTAATGCCGATACTAAAGACCCGACTTCATGAACTCCGCAAAGAACACAATATGCAGCAAGCCGAACTCGCCAAGCTTGTAGGCGTCCGGCGTGAAACTATAGGTAATCTCGAAAATGGCAGATACAATCCTTCTTTAAAACTTGCTATGGATATTGCGAAAGTCTTTGATACTACAGTAGAAGACATCTTTACTTTTGAAGAAGATGATGAATAAAAAATAGAGGACCACTTGTGTCCTCTATAACTCATATCGTGCTATAATACAGTTTTCCCTGTTTTGCTATAAGCCTTACATCTTCGTTGTACCGGTCTCTCATATCCAAAGTTCTATCATTAATCTGAATGTTTCTTTGCACTCGGATATTTGTAACCGCTTCTTTTCCTATATTCCTATATTTCCATTTTTCACTAATCAGCTCTAGTGGCTTATGTATTGCTGCATCTATTCCCCGTCTTTCCATACGTGCCTGATCGACATCTATTTTAAACTTCTTTTTATGAAATTCGTGCCATTTTCTTAGCTTATCAATTAAGTTATTTTCCATAGCATACATATCAGAATAAGCGGCATAGCATTGTTCCTTTGATATGGCTCCTAAATGTAATGTATAGTTCAAATCTGCAATCATGTATAGCACTTCTGTTAATGCTCCTTGATACTTTTGCCAAATAGCCACTTCGCTCATCAACTTATCATATTTTTCAAAAGACTCTCCCTCTTTACTGCTTAACTCTGAAATAGTTACATTTGCCTGATTAAGTAAATCCATGCATGTTGTCTCCAATCCTTGAAGTCTTTGGATTTCTTCATTCCGTAAATTATTATCTTCAAGTATCTCCGTATGAAACTCAGATGCTCTTTTTACCTGCGTCATTAGGGTTAGTACTTTGCCTTTGTACTCTGCCATCTGAAAATTCGCTAATTTAGAGATATTACTATTCATATCTGCTAACTCATCATTGATTTGTTTCATATAATATTGTCCCACTACAAGAGCTGCCGCTCCCATAGCAGTATTAGCAATATTTGCTGCTGCAATTTTATTTACAGCACTATCAGCATTCATCCAATTTGCTTGCCCTGCAATTCCTTTTTTATTTCTAAAGAAACCTCTTACAGCACCTTCCATATCCTTAGAATTTACCAATTTTGCTCCTGCCGGTAGTATTGCCTGATATACACCTTGATTTGCCAATTGCATTCCTTCTGCTACTGCACCTACATTTACTCCTGCCTGTGCCAACTGTGGAACAGCACTTATTATTCTAACATCTATAATATTTGTCTGCACAAAAAAAGGACACAGAATCTCTCCCACGTCCTCAAAACTATCTGGCTTTATCTTCCCTTACCTTCGATACTTCCTTATGTGTCGCTTCCTGCTTCACCTCATCCACTCCTCTAGCCTCAAATGCATCTGCATTATACTGATACTCCTGTGGTTCAGCGACCATTGGAGAGTATACAACCTCTGCTTCCACTCTCTCTGCTTCTGCCCTCTCCGGCTCTGTCTGTTCCTGTGCTTTCGCATTCTCCATATGCTCTTCCTTATCAAGCTTCACATTCATAGCCAGATTATCCAGCTTATCAATAGATGCATCCAGATGAAGTTCCATTGATACAAGTATCTTTTTCACTGCTTTCATAGGTGCAAGCACTGCCTTTGTAATTTGATGTTTCTGCTCTTTCTGTGAATAATCTACCTCCGTTTTGTCAGCAAAAGTACGGAATGCATTGGCTACTGTCTGATCTGCTTCACGAAATCTTTTTGCAAGAAGTGCTGTCTTTGCTATATCCTTATCCGTGGTCTTGATTGCACCTCTTACATTCTCCCGGATATAAAGAAGTCTTTTCTTAATTCCTAAGAACTTCGACACCCTGTATAATGCAGTTCTTCCCTTTTCCTTTGCTTCATCGACTATGCTCTTAGCAGTAGATTTAACCTGTGCTTTCACTTCCAATACCTGCGACTTTATCTGCTCACATCTGGTATTAAGTCGCTCCTGTGCTTCTGACAATGCCTTTTTTGCATTATTGACAAGAGTATCTTCCTGCATTTCTTTAATCTGGTTCTGCATATTGGTGAGTTCTTCCGTCATGGAATCAATCTTTTTCTCCAATCCGTCCACATAGCAGCCAAAGAAAACATTGGTAATAAATTTACATCTGCTTTAGAAGATAAGGGTGTATCCGAAGATGTTGCTAACAAAATTAAGAGTCAATTACCAGTTGATGAAATTAAGAAAGCGACAGAATTAGATATTTTACCTTATATTGACGAAAATTCAACTGTCGAATCAGTACGAGAAGCGATTAAGAAAGCTCAAGAAGAAGCTGATAAGAATCCCATCGATGGAACGGTTACTTTCACTAAAGACCCTACTTCTCTTCTCACCGAATCAGATGATAAATCTAAAACAGTAAATCTTGCAGACCTTGAAAATATCTATAATAATGATAAAAGCCAATATATATGTATGTTTTAAATTTATACAATTATAGGGTATATGTCAATTTTAGACATATACCCTATTTTTTACAGTCGTTTATTCTATTGTTTTTCATATATTTATTCCCTTTTTTGTTAAATTGAGTAGTACACACTTTACTACACACTTTTTACACACTTATTTTATCAAGTTATGATAATTTGTGATAAATTATAACACATAAATAATTTAAGCCAAAAACCTTGAAATTGGCTTAAATATGCTTAAACACTGTATTTTCAAGGCTTTTGGCTAATTTTTAAAACTTACTATAATCCCAGATTACATTCTATCATGGAATGTTCTAGAAATAACATCCATCTGCTGTTCCTTAGTAAGGTCGATGAACTTAACAGCGTAACCAGATACACGGATTGTAAAGTTAGCATACTCTGGCTTTTCTGGATGAGCCATAGCATCAAGTAACTTATCCTTACCGAATACATTTACGTTAAGGTGATGAGCACCCTGATCGAAGTATCCATCCATAACGTTTACAAGGTTAGCAACTCTTTCTTCTTCATTATGACCTAAAGCATCCGGATTCATTGTCTGTGTATTAGAAATACCATCTAATGCCCACTCATATGGAAGCTTTGTAAGTGAGTTAAGTGAAGCTAAAAGACCATTCTGTTCAGCACCATAGCTTGGGTTAGCTCCTGGTGATAATGGTGTACCAGCCTTACGTCCGTCAGGCATTGTACCTGTATACTTACCATAAACTACGTTAGAAGTAATTGTAAGGATAGATGTTGTAGGCTCTGAATTTCTGTAAGTATGTCTCTTCTTAATCTTCTCAAGGAATGTTCTAAGAAGCCATACAGCTATATCATCTGCCTTATCATCATCGTTACCATACTTAGGGAATTCTCCTTCAATCTGGTAATCAACAACAATACCCTTTTCTTCATCACGTACTGTCTTAACCTTAGCATACTTAATAGCTGAAAGTGAATCTACTACATGAGAGAAACCAGCAATACCTGTAGCAAATGTTCTCTTAACATCTGTATCAATAAGAGCCATCTCTGCTGCTTCATAGTAGTACTTATCATGCATATACTGGATAAGGTTAAGTGTATTAACATAAAGGTCTGCTAACCAATCCATCATAACATCGAACTTTTCAATAACTTCATCATAATCAAGATATTCTGATGTAATAGGCTTGTAAGCTGGTCCAACCTGCTTACCATCTTTTTCATCCACACCACCATTGATAGCGTAAAGTAAACACTTAGCAAGGTTAGCTCTAGCTCCGAAGAACTGCATTTCCTTACCTGTCTGTGTAGCAGATACACAACAGCAGATTGAATAATCATCGCCCCATGTAACCTTCATAACATCATCGTTCTCATACTGGATTGAAGATGTATCAACAGAAATCTTAGCAGCATACTTCTTGAAGTTTTCTGGAAGTCTTGAAGAGTAAAGTACTGTAAGGTTTGGTTCTGGTGAAGGTCCCATGTTCTCAAGAGTATGAAGGAATCTGTAGTCATTCTTTGTAACCATTGAACGTCCATCGATACCTGTACCACCAACTTCAAGTGTAGCCCATGTAGGATCACCTGAGAATAATTCGTTGTATGATGTAATTCTTGCGAACTTAACCATTCTACACTTCATAACGAAATGATCGATTAATTCCTGAGCTTCTTTTTCTGTAATCTTTCCAGCTTCAAGATCTCTTTCGATATAGATATCAAGGAATGTAGACACACGACCTACAGACATAGCAGCACCGTTCTGAGTCTTGATAGCAGCAAGATAACCAAAGTATAACCACTGAACAGCTTCCTTAGCATCCTTAGCTGGCTGTGAAATATCATAACCATAGCTTTCAGCCATCTTCTTCATTCCTGCTAAAGCCTTATACTGGTCTGATATCTCTTCTCTTAAACGGATAACGTCATCTGTCATTGTTCCACAACCACAGTTAGCGTGATCCTTCTTCTTTTCTTCCATAAGGAAATCAATACCATAAAGAGCAACTCTTCTGTAGTCACCTACGATACGTCCACGACCATAAGTATCTGGAAGACCTGTGATGATGTGGCTGTGACGAGCCTTTCTTATCTCTGGTGTGTAAGCATCGAAAACACCCTGATTGTGTGTCTTATGATATTCTGTAAAGATCTTGTGTAATTCAGGACTTGGCTCATAACCATAGTTCTTGCAAGATTCTTCTGCCATCTTAATACCACCATAAGGCATAAAAGCTCTCTTTAAAGGCTTATCTGTCTGAAGACCTACAACCTGTTCAAGATCTTTCATTGATTCATCTATATATCCAGGACCATATGCTGTAAGACCGGCAACAACTTCTGTTTCCATATCAAGAACGCCGCCCTTAGCTCTTTCTTCTTTCTGTAATTCCTGAAGTCTGCCCCAAAGCTTGTTAGTTGCTTCTGTTGGGCCCTCTAAGAAACTTTCATTGCCATCATATGGCTTATAGTTGTTCTGAACGAAATCTCTTACATTGATTTCTTCTTTCCAAAGTCTGCCCTTGAAACCGTTCCACTGTTCCTTCTGTAACATCTGTAACTTCCTCCTATATAATATATTGTATTACTATTTGTACATTGTATACATAATGTCCTCAAAAAAAAATCATGCAAAATCGTCTATAACACTTTGACAATTATGTAACAATTTCTTTACAATGACCATAATAACATCTATATCTATTAAAATCAAGTGACTTTTCAAGAGTATTTGATTAAATACAATTTCTTGAAATTATGTATCAAATACAGTAAAATTTTGTCAAAAAAAGACAATTTATTTTTACTAATCTTTAGTTTTAGTTTCCATTAAAAAGAAATAAGGAAGCTATCTGTCTTCATCCCCACAAACAGATAACTTCCTTAAATACATTTCCGACTGGTCCCCTATTCATACATGATAAATAATTATTCCTGATTATAATATAATATCAATTAATTATTTATCCTTCTTAGATGTCTTTTTTAAAGACTGTGGCTCTACAGGCTGATATACACCAAAAAATGATGCTGAATTACCGGCTGCCTTAGCTGTCTTTGCTGCCACTGCTGCAATCGCTTCATATACCTTTTTCATGTGATAATCTCTCCTTTCCAATCCCAACCAGCAGTAAAACTGCTATAAGAATCTGAATACTATTAATATAAAGGCTCATCTTACTATAAATGTTCTGATTCCCCACACATAAGATTCTGCCTGTTATATCCAGACATATTGATACAGACATTATTGCTATATATGTAACTATACTTATTGTCTTATATCTGCACTTTTCTTCCTCTGTAAGTGATTTATTATGATTCTCCAACGGTGCAAACCTGCAAATAATAAGAAGTGCCATAACATCCAATAACCACATCAATTCCGATAAATAATTATTTAAGCAAAACTGTGTAAAACATATCGTGCATATAAATGATCCGACAAATACGATATTACATATAATTCTCGAATCGGCATGATACCCTCCGGTGTACATTCTTACAGGAATAATCACTGCAAGATATATAATGCTATATAATGGCATATTTATTATACAACCTGTTAATATCACAAGTACTGCTCCCAAAAGTCCTGATATTATAAGCTCAATTCCATATGTGTATATTTCGCTTTCTTCTTTTGGCTGTGTCCTTTTTAATAAAAAAGCAGTTATACCCTCAGCTAATGTATGAACCATACGTTGTCCCCCCTCGTAATCATCACTTAGCTATAAGTATAACCGCTTTTTTTAATTATTCAATACACTTTGCGTGAACTGTTGAGTTTCTGCGTGAATTGTAAAAAAATGGCTGTTTTTGCCACATTTTCGTTAATTTTTTAACATTTTTTTCATTATATCCTGTTCTTTTTTTTCATTATTTTCATCTGACTTTTTTGCAATAACAACATTACATACCATAACATTCTTTAATTTCATCTTATATTTTATAATTCCATCATATTTTTTTACGGTATCCATAATATTATTTATACCATAACCATGCATGCTGCCATCTGCTTTAGTCGTCTTAAATAACGGATTATTCTTAAACACATCATTATCAGTTGAATTACCAATTTCTAATCTTATTGATTTTTCATCAGCATATATTCGTATCTCTGCTCTTTTTTCATCTGTTTTTATTGCTGCCTCTATTGCATTATCAAGAAGATTGCCTACCAGGACATATAAATCAACATCCTTTATTCCATCTATTACACCACTTACAAAGCAATGCATATTAATACCTGATGTAAGACACTGTTCAAGCTTTCTGTTAAGAAGATAATTCAATATTATATTATCAGTATATACCATCTGTTCCTGCTTAAGATTTTTATCTTTTATAAATTCATCAAGAAATACTGCCGCTTTATCATACTTTTTGTCGCTTATAAGTTCATCTAAAAGCAGCATTATCTTTTGCACTTCATGTCTGGTCTTATCAGTCTCATTTTTTAACTGCTTTATCTGTTCAACATCGTACTCCTTCTGTCTGTACGCCTCTATAAGAACTTCACTTCTTATCTTTTCATTGTATACTTTATGTTCAAATATCATCAGTATAAAGCTTATTATATTAAGAATAATTATCCCAAGCATGGCAAGCAGTGTAAACATCATCCTGATATTATAATTCTGGTAATCATTATATAGAATAAAACAGCAGACAGCTACTGATATCAATGGAATTACAGATGCCACCAGCATATATCTTGTATCCTGTATTTTTGCAAACTTTTTCTTTATCTTTATTATATATATGGCAAATAATACAAGGCACACCTGTGCTGTCATACATGCCATAACATAATAAATACCTGTATCTGAAACTATAATCATATTGTCTTTTCTTGCAATAAGTCCTATAACACCGGTTCCCATAACTGCTGAAAATACAATAATTCCAAGAAGCAGTATATTATAAAACGCCTTTTCTGCTATTGTTCCTCCAAGCATTACAATGCTAAACATCATAGATATAAACAGATAAATAAATATTCCAAAGCTTTCAAAATCCGTTTTATATCGTATTATTTCAAGATATACCAATGTAACCATAAATCCTGTCATATATGTTATAATCTTATTAATATTTTTATTTTTTACTCCAAGACACTCAACAAGATAATATGACACAAAGATACTCTGAAAAATATTAACTGCCAGATCAAATATTTCTAATGCCATCAGCCACCCCCATCATACCATATCCGCAAGTGACCATGCTGCATATACATCCTTTACGCGGTCACGGCTTATTCTATACTTATCTTCCTCCATATATACATCACAACGCACTATGCTTGTTATATATTTGGCATTTATAATAGTTCCCCTTGATATCTTTATAAAACCATAATCAAGAAGTGCTTTTTCACAGTCAGATAACTGTCCTGCTATGTTTATATTTCTGTCTGTAAGGCTTATATCAAGCCTGTGATTAAATACATTGACAGCTTTAATCTTATTAACATTAACCACCAGTTCTTTTGTTCCATCATGGAATATTATTACACGTTTAATCTCTTCAAGATATTCAGCTACATTTGCCATTGTATAATCAATATCACTGCTTATATTTTTTTTGGATATAAATCCAAGAGGTCTGCATACAAATGCCTGCGTAATATAGCTTGTATAATTAGTCATATATACTATTCCGGGATTTTTTGTAATCTTAACAAGCTCCTTTGCAATATCAAAGCCTAACCTGTCACCACACTCTATATCCATAAATACAACATCTATTTTATCATTGATATAATTTTCCAGCAGCTCATCACCAGATTCATATAATATACATTCCACCTCATCTTTGCCATCACTGCATCTTTTATAAGACTCCTTAAAAATATTAGCCATATAATTCAAATATGAGGCTTCATCATCACATATTGCAAATCTAACCATCTTAATCCCCATTCCGCAGGCTTTTTCTAATACTGGAAAACCGCTGGTCAAATGTCAGATTTGACTATGCGCTAAAAGCTGATTTGTGGCACCTGCAACACAAACAGCCAGTTCATTTATAAATATTCATCATTGTTCACATCGATACGTTAATAGTAATTATAATATAACATAACCTGGTAATATAATACTATTTTTAGAACACTATAGCACAAAAATGTTAAAGTATTATTAAAAGTCTTATTAAAAAACCATATTATTTATTAATATTACTATTAAGTATAACACATATAATACTGAGTTTATGATAAAATAAGATTAAAGTATTAGTAAGGCATTAAAAATGTCTACGGAGTGGAGATAAAGTATGAAACAATATATAAACCTGTTAAAAAACACATATATGTTTAATGGAATTAACGAATCTGAAATAGAGGGCATGTTAAAATGTCTTAACGCAAGAACCATGCTCTATAAAAAAAATGAGTATATCTTAAGAAATGGCGAAACTGTAAACTCAATCGGCATGGTACTTGAAGGACTTGCACTAGTTGAAAAAGAAGATATATGGGGAAACCGCACTATTATATCCGAAATATCACCAGGCAGCCTTTATGCTGAAAGCTATGCCTGTCTTTCTAAGCTTCCTGCAGAAATAAGTGTTATTGCAAGTGATAATACAACCGTTATGTTATTTGATATACGAAGAATACTGACAACCTGCTCTTCATCGTGCGGATTCCATACAAAACTTATCCAGAACCTTTTATATACAATTGCACAAAAAAATGTACTCCTCACTAAAAAGATGGAATACATTTCAAAAAAGACAATAAAAGAAAAACTGCTTGCTTACCTATCCTCAGAGGCTATGAAAGCTGGCAGTCCTACATTTAATATTCCATTTAACCGGCAGGAACTTGCTGATTTTCTGTCAGTAGACAGAAGTGCCTTAAGCAGTGAAATAAGCAGGCTTCAAAAAAAAGGTATTATCTCATGCAGAAAAAACGCCTTTACAATACTTATGCCTGATTCATGAGCCATCTTCCAATATCAGGTCTTCTGCAATAAGCTCTTAATTCCATAACAATATCTTTTTTACAATATTGTGCATTAAGAATAATACGGCTTACTGTCTCTCTTTTTTCTTTTATTTCACTCGCTTTATTAATAAGATCTCTTACCGATAACTTAACCATGCCATTTTCTCCGACCTCATCATATACAATCTGATGCATGCTCACGCCATTATCGGTAAGAACCTCATTAATAACAAAAATAAACTTTTCCTTTTCTTTCTGCTGTTCTTTTATGAAACGCTCATGCCTTTTTTTATCCAGTTTGTCAAATAACTTCTTTTCCCTCTCCAGCTCTTTTTCTTCATCCATTCTCTCATCATCAAGAACACCATTGTGAACAGCACTCTTTATCTGTTCCTTATCGTTTTCAACGTATTTCATATATATACATTAATCTCCATTTCTTCCGACATATCCTTAAATTCATGCTCCACGCTTACTAAAAAAATAAAGTCAAGGATTATCATATAGTAATATATTTTAATTATAATGTAATCTTTATATATTTTCAATTAATAAATATTAATAGTTCAGATTTTATCAGAACCTTTTGTCAGAATAATTGATTGTTTAAAACTTTTTATTAATTCCAACAAAATCATTATGATTAATATCATCTCTTAAAACAGTGCCTTGTGTTATTCCATCAAATGAAATATATCTTTTTCCTTTGTATACAAGTGTTCCTTCCACACCTTCAACTGCTACATCATATACGTCCTTTGTTACATTTAATCCTATATCCCTGCCTTTTGAATCCTCAAAAATCAATGTATATTCAATTCCTTTTTCAGCAATTCCTCCTGCGACTCCACCACCGCCCTGTGTAATATACATCTTCTTGTTGACATACTGCTGTGCTTGTTTTACCTTTAAAGTTGCTTTTACAGATACCTTTTTACTAAATAATGCTACTAACAGATCCTTTATGGCATTTTTAAATATCCATAATGCAATGGCTATAAGAAGAATATATACAACAATCTGAAGCCATAATGGAAACATCTCACCTGACTGTGACTGAAGCTGTGTATTATAATTACTCATAACATACCTCTTTTCTAAGCAGTTTAAATATCCGATGTAACTGATTATATATTTCTTATAATAATGTATCTAAAAGAATATACTAATCTTTATTCCACAGGCATTTTCTAATGCCGGAGAAATAGCAAACCTGATATCAGATTTGGCTCTGCGATAAGGGCTGCTTTGTGACGACTGCGACACAAATAGCCAGTTCATTTATGAACTTTAAAAAATAACCGCATCAGCATTATTTTTCACACTTTACATCTTTGACTGCTTATTTATGCTTGGAAACAAGCAGCCTTATAAAATTAACACGTTCCTTTCTGTTATTTATATAATATCACAATATATGCAAAAAACAACCATTTAATGCTTAAATGTCTGATTTCAGCATTAAAATGGCTGTTTTTGTAGCTCAAAAGTGATTTATAGGTTTATTTTTATTTTGCTGCAAGCTTCTTTGCCACAAAGCCTGAAAGCATATTAATTAATATTACCAATACTAGCAAAACTACTGCCGTTGCATATGCCTGGTCAATGTTTAAGCCTTCTTTTGAAAGATTATACATATGGACTGACAGTGTTCTTACAGATGAAAATACATTTTCAGGTACCTTTGCAACTGTACCGGCTGTATATATAAGTGCCGCTGTTTCTCCGACAATTCTTCCTGTTGCAAGTATTATTCCCGAAAGTATTCCGGGAACTGCCGATGGAAGTACTACCTTAAATACTGTTCTTAATTTTCCTGCACCAAGTCCAAAGCTTCCCTCACGGAAGTTCTTAGGGACAGCAAGAAGTGCCTCCTCTGTAGTTCTCATTATTGTTGGAAGTACCATTATTGCTACTGTAAGTGCTCCTGATAAAAGTGAGTATCCAAATTTACATGTAGATACAAAAAACAACATACCAAAAAGTCCATATACGATAGATGGTATTCCTGAAAGTGTCTCTGCCGTAACTCTTACAATTCCTACTATTTTATTGCCGGCTTTGGCATATTCAACCATATATATGGCTGCAAATATACCAAGCGGCGTTGCAATTATAAGAGCAAGTGCTGTAAGTAATAGTGTGTTAATTATTGATGGAAGCATTGACACATTTTCTGAATTATACTCCCATGCAAACAGTGACGGTGTAAGGTGGGGAACACCCTTCACAACAATGTATACAACAATAAAGCCAAGAACAAATATGGTTAAAAATGCTGCAAGGTTAGTTATTAGAAACACTGCCAAAGAACCGGGATGTTTAAGATATGTCTTTAGCTTATTATTAAAATCAGTCTTCATTATATCTTATCCCCCTTTCTTTTAAGTATTGAAAACAGCATATTTATCAAAAGAATAAATACAAACAGTACAACACCTGTAGCTATAAGAGCTTCTCTGTGTAAATCTGTCGCATATCCCATTTCCATTACTATGTTAGCTGTAAGTGTCCTTATTCCTTTAAATAATCCTTTTGGCATTCTTGCCTGATTACCCGCTACCATAATTACAGCCATAGTTTCACCGATTGCACGTCCGATTCCAAGCACAATTCCCGCCATTATTCCTGATTTTGCCGCCGGTACAACTGTTAAAAACACACTACGTTCATGCGTAGCGCCCAATGCTAACGCTCCCTGATAATATTTTTCAGGCACCGCCCTGATAGACGATTCTGAAATGCTTATAATTGTTGGTAAGATCATTATCCCAAGAAGAACTGATGCTGTAAATATACTGTTTCCATCTGCTGCATCAAAACTTCCAACTGCCGGAACAATGACACAAAGACCGAAAAATCCATATACTACCGATGGTATTCCTGCAAGTAAATCAACACCCGGTTTCATTATTTTATATAACCATGCCGGACAGAACTTAGCCATATATATAGCTGTTAAAAGTCCTATTGGAACACCTATTACAATTGCTCCTGCCGTAACATAGATACTTCCCAGTATCATAGGAAAAATACCGTAAATGTCATTTCCCGGCTTCCACATTTTCCCTGTAAGGAAGTCTAAAACTCCGATTTTTGCCATAGCCGGAATACCATTTGCAAAAAGAAATATACATATAAGTGCTACTGCTAAAATAGATACACACGCACATAACAGAAACACAAACTCCATTATTTTCTCTTTTAATACCATCTTATTCACATCAATTCCTCATTTCATACATCTTTACACAATTGTTAATTATTTAACTTTGCTCCACTCTGTAGTTTCGCCTGTGTATACAGATTTAATCTGGTCAATTGTCATATCTGATATGCTGTTTTTTGCATTTACAACTACTGCAATACCGTCAAGTGCTATAGCCTGTGATGTAAGTCCTGCACTCTTTTCACTGTCCTTTAATTCTCTTGATGCCATACCGATATCACATGTACCATCCTTAACTGCTGTCATGCCTGTTGTTGAATCACTTTCCTGAAGCTCGATAGTTGCACCTGAATTAATCTTCTTGTAACCTTCGATAAGCTTCTCCATAACAGGAGTTACTGATGAAGAACCTGCAACTACAATCTTACCTGTGCTGCCTGCTGATGTAAATGTGCCTGTATTGCTTTCTGAAATATAACCATTATCTTCAACAATCTTTTGTCCGTCTGCGCTCATTATGTAATTAATAAAATCCTGTGAAAGTCCGTTTGGAGTACCCTTTGTTGCTATATTAAATGGTCTTGAAAGCTTGTAGCTTCCATTTTTTACGTTATCTGCTGTAGCATCAACTCCACCAACCTTAACTGCTTTTACAGTTGAATTTAATGCTCCAAGTGAAATATATCCGATTGAGCTTTCATCACCAGCTACTGTTGTAATAACTGTTGCTGTGCTATTTACAACTACAGCATCCTCAGATGTCATATCAATCTTCTTTCCGCTTGAATCCTTCTGTTCAACACCTACAAGTTCAATAAATGCTCCTCTTGTTCCTGAACCATCTTCTCTTGATACAACTGTAATGTTCTTTGATGATGCTGCCTTAGTATCTGTAGAACCGGATGATGAAGATGAACTACTGCTTCCACATCCTGCTAACGCTCCTGTAAGACATAATACACTCACTGCAACTGCTGCATACTTTCTTAAGCCATGCTTTCTCATACAAAAATCCTTCTTTCTTCTCTTTATTCGATTATCCAGTATAGGGCACATATATGGTTACACCATTTTATCTGATTCATATCAGTCTGAAATATACAGACCATACTTCTTTAATCCAATCCTCCATATATACACCTGTTACTATTTGTCAGACATGTCTTTTATCTGACAACGATATAATACAAAAAAACATGTAAAATCTACTATCACATTAAACTAAAATCAATGTAAAGTGTTTGTTAAATTTTTTATACAATGTAAAACTGATGACAGCTATGTTAATTGTGTTAATTCTATGTAAAATCAGACAGAACTTAATGCAGTATATAGATTTTTAACAGCTTCTCACATAAATAAAGCAGGATGGACACCATTCTGGCATCCATCCTGTCATCCTGAATATATTTTATTTATTCTGTGACTGCTCTATTACAACATCTCCCCATCCTGTTACATTGCCTGAATCATCCCTTACAGGTGTAAAATTATCAGCCTGTATAAATTCAGCCTTTGCATTGATATTAAATGTAATTCCAGCTTCATCATTTCCCCATCCTGTAGGAATTGTTACCTTAGTAAATACAGTTGACGATGTTGTCTTTCCCTCATCATTAGATAAAATTGTATCATAATAATAGTATCCATCATCAGCTCGGCTCCATCCATCAGCTATATCAAGTCCGTCTTCCAAAGCTGCTGCCTGCTCCATTGTAAGTCCCAAAAAATCAAGCTTAACCCTTACATATGCATCCTCTGATGTACTGTCAAGTCTTACTGTAGGATCCTTTTTAAGCACATCACCCGGTTTTACATTACTATAATCCTTACCTGTTGTATTATTATCTCTTTTTTGCTCTCCGGTCTCTGTTAATGTACCCGTAACATGACCAAGTGTCACTACATTGGCTCTTTGATCATGGTCTGTAAAATATGCAAGAGTTCCTCCTGTTACAGCTGTAAGACACATTGCAGATATTACTGCACCTTTAATTAACTTTTTATTTTTCAATCCAATTCTCCATTTCATTTAAAATCTGCCTGCGAGTCTTGTTTAAAACCACCAGTCAGCTCTGCTGGCTTTTTCATATCAAATTTCATAAAATAAATTGTCCATGCATTAAACATGTCATTAAGTTTTTATCAGTATATTTAATTAAACTGTGCATCAGAAGGTGTCTTAGTATTAACAAGCTTTACAAGCTCACCGCATGCTGCATCTGCATCCTCAAATGTTGATGCCTGCACTGCAAAACCTGTTACCTTGATATTAAATGTTGGAAGTGTACCGGCATCTACAATATTTCCTTGGGCATCCTTATAAATTACTGCCGGGTCATACTTTTGTGTTGTAGTATCTATAATCTCAAGCTTATTGCCTTCTGCATCACATTTATACACAGTCGTCGTCTTTGCCTTAGATGACCACTCTTCACTGATTCCTGTATTAACCTTTACATTATTAAATAATGCATTAGTCTTACTTTCTGCTGCTACCTCACTCTTATGTAACCATATTTCGCTGCCGTCTGAATTAGTAGATATCTTTTCCCAGTCTGTCTTATTAAAATCTGTAACCTCTGCATATTTTGCAAATTCTTCTGCACTCATAAGATTTCCCTGCGCATCTGAATAATCCACTTTAATTGCCATATATACCGGCTGGTCAGATTCATTTGTCATAACCGGATTCTTTCTTATTACATCACCCGGAATATAATTTTTACCTGAGTCCTCTGTCCAGTCTGTTTCTGTAAGTGTCGTTGTAATATTTTTGCCTGATGTAAATGTATTTGTCTTTGTTTCTGTAACAGAGTTAAGATATGCTAATGTTCCTCCTGCTGCAAGTCCTGCTGATAAAACCATAGCTGCTGCTGTTAATGTAATCTTTTTACTCTTTTTCATTATAAATATTCCTCCACAAAATAAATTTTACAGTCCGTCAGCCTTAGCTAACTCATTTAATGCTTTTTTGGCTTCTTCCATGCCAATTCCATCTGACTGTACTGCATATGCCGTCACATTGATATTAAAATGCGGTAATCGTCTTGTATATTCATCCTGTGAAATATCATCGCTTAAATGTACTTTTGTAAATAAGCTCTCTGTTACATTTTCAGATATATCTGTCAAAGAATCATCCGGTTTAAGTACTGTTTTATACATATATAAAACTGATTTGCCATACTCACCAGTCCTTAACTGTTCATCTGTCTTATCATTACCTATATAGACCCATGAGTCAGAAAAATCCAGTCCCTGTGATTGACTATTCCCATCAAGATATGTTTCCTGAAATTCACCAAATGTTATTTCTTCACCGTCTTCATTAAAATACTGAACCTTTAATGCAACATAAGATGAAACACTGTCATCATCAAGAATAACTGCTGGGTCTTTATCAATTATCTGTCCCGGTACATAAGATAAAGCTTCTGTTTTTCCATGGTCATCCCACTCAGGCTCTGTTAATGTAATTCCAATTTTTTTATCTGACTGAAATGTGTTATTTGCCGTCTTTGTTACCGTACTAAGATAGGAATAAGTAACATAACCCCCGGCAGACATTAATACTGCCAGAACACTGACAAGCAGTAATATCTTTTGCTTTTTTTTCATTACAGTGTTTCCTTTCTTTATTTACTTGACGGTATTATTATATGGCTTCATTGTCACACGGAGGTCACATACTAAAAATTGTGATTTATTGAAATGCGGGGTGTAGTGGGGAAGTGGCGGATTGTATTGG
>ERZ772969.634-NODE-634-length-31981-cov-3.878469_pt1 | contig 31981 bp, 34 predicted proteins | sample MGYA00511676_ERZ772969 | MGnify/ENA primary metagenome ERZ772969 (study PRJEB29015, sample SAMEA2737651) | human gut metagenome | biome: human gut; feature: human-associated habitat; material: faeces | place: China | collected 2012 ... | reverse complement strand
TCTATTATCTCAAAAAATCTGGCCGCATTCTATGTACTGACTATGGAGCGTTTACAAACAATCATCCTCGACCATTGGAATTAGGGTGTTTGTGTGAACCTTTTTCATCATGTTTGTTGTGAAGAAATTCTCTGTATCAAGAATCAACTCTCCTGACTCGGTTAATGCTAAACCATAAACCTCGTCTGTTGTAAGACCTTTAAGTGCATCCTTGATTTGCTTTTCTGTCAGTTCTACAACTTCTCCCTTTGGTAAGCTATAGGCTTCATAGCAGATTGGTCTTGCTCCCAAAAAGATTTCATTTGTTACTACTAATTTTCTACACATATTGTTTTCCTCCTGCGCTTTGCATTTCATATTGTTTCGGACATTTCTTTTTATGTCCTCCTTACATTTAATACAATAACGCTGGGAAAATGTGGTGTCTGTGGTGTGAATAGCCAAGGATTTTGATATGGAATTAGTGATAGTGTAGATAATGCAAGAAGGACAGTGCCCTCTCAACACTGTCCTCCCTAATTTACATGATTGAATTTTCATAATCTTGTAATTCGTGATATATACCTTCTATGATGACCTTACTTCCAGTCACTCTATAAACCAATAAATATCTATACTTTGCCAAACTTATTTTTCGCAACCCTAATTCTCTTAATCTATCACTTTTACAATAACTAAATGTATCAGCCATCTTTTCTAATTTTCCAACTGTATCATCAAAGTCATCCATAACATTTTCTAAAGCCTGTGGATTTTTTAATACATTGGATATATATGACAGAATATTATCATATTGCTTTTCTGCCAACTCTGAAAGTTCTACATTAAACTGCATACTTCTCCCTCATGCTCTTTGAAACTGCTCTTGCTGACTTCGTTGCTCCAGTGTCACTTTTTCTGATTGATGCGGAAAGTTCTTCTACTAACTCGTTCTCACTTAATCTTTTCAGTCCATTGTTCTCTGACTTTTCAGACAATCTGTTAACAAGCATAATTACCATATTATAATCTTCTGCTGACAGACTTTCTATCTTTGCTGTTAATTCTGCAATACCCATGTATCTCAACTCCTTTCCCATTTCTCTTGCCTTTATTATATCTCGTACCTACTACAAAATCTACTCCAATTTCTTCCAAAATTTACTTCCCTAACTTCATACCGCCCCCTGTTTTTATTTCAGGTGTTCAAAAAAAACACCGTCTTACAGGAATTCATGATCCCTGTCTCAAAGGTTTCCGCCCCGTGCCCCGTCGTCTTAGCGCATCGGATCCTGCGGTCCTCCACCATTTTATAGCCCGGACAAAAAAAGGTATCCTCAAGCGTTACGACGTCTTCCTCAAGCGCGGCTGCCGCCGTGATGATCTTAAATGTCGAGCCGGGCTCATAGGTATCGCTGATACACGGATTTCTCCACATCTGATTTAAGAGCGCCTGCCGTTCCTGTGCATCCGCCGCCGTCTCCTCCATTCCCGTCAATGTAAACGGCTCATTCAGGTTAAATTCAGGATAATTGACCATCGCCATCAGCTCCCCGTTCTGCGGGTTCATCACAATAATGGAAACACCGTCGGCATTTTTCGTCCGGTATGCTTTCTCTGCTGCCTGCTCGCAATACTGCTGGATATTAACGTCCATGGAAATATAAAGATCATTGCCGTTTACCGGCTCCATGCGCGTCTCCCCGGCATTTTCAATCTCTATTCCGCGCGCGTCCGTAAGCGTTAAAATTTTCCCGTTTGTTCCCTGCATATAGGAATCATATGTCACCTCAAGCCCGATAATCCCCTGGTTGTCTGCGCCGGTAAAGCCGAGGACCTTGGAGCCGAGACTCTCATACGGATAGTACCGTTTATAATCCTCATCCACCTTCACCCCTGCAAGTCCGTAATCACGGATGCGGTCGCCCGTCTCCTTGGGCACGTTTGTCTTAATGCGCTCAATGGAGCTGACCTTTTCTACACGTTTTCTGACCTCCTCCTCGGTCAGTTCCAGCTCCTTTACGAGCATATCAATCACCTTCTGCGGCTCTGTGATCTGGCTGTGGATCACGGAAATCGTACAGACCGATTGATTTGTTGCAAGCACGGTTCCCGTTGCATCAATGATCCTGCCGCGCGCCGCCTTAATATCCCGCTCTCTCTCATGGAGATTCTCCGCCTTCTGCCCATAATACTCCGAGCAGAACACCATCAGATAGACAAGCCTTCCGATCAAAAACAACAGTACAAAAAATACTGCAAGAAAGACGATCCATGTTTTTTTCCGGTGATGTATCTGGCTCCTGATAAACGGTAATTCTCCCTGCATATAGAAAACCTCACGAAAGTTATCCTTAGAATTTTATTCATACTTTCGTGAGGTTATACATCATTCCTTCAGTTTCTATCCTACTGCGCTTCTTCCTGCGGCGGCGCTTCCTCCCCCGCTTCTTCTCCCCCCGTCAGCTGGTCTGTCGTATCCGGCACATCCGTCAAGCCATCCTCTACGGGAACCTCTGTGGCTCCTGCATTGACAATGTCTGTCATCGCCGCAGCGCCCGTTTCCTCTCCCTTAATGTCCCAGCCTGCATGAATGCCCGTCGTCTCCTCATCACGGTAAATATTCATGTAAGGAAGCACTTCCTCCAAAATCTCACGCGTAATGTTTTGTGCAAAGGTACTGTGCCACTGCTCCTGCACATTCGGCTCGTCCACCACACAGTAAATGACAAGCTCGGGATTCTCCACAGGCGCAAACCCAATAAAGGATACAAGATAATTCACCCCGTCTCGCCCCGCCTTCTGCGCTGTTCCGGTCTTTCCTCCCATCGAGTAGCCGTCGACCTTCGCCGTTTTTGCCGTTCCGCCCGTAACAGTCGAATACATAAACTGTTTGAGCGTGTCGCTCGTCTGCTTTGAGATCGTCTGCCGCAGGAGCGTCGGAGAAATGTCCTGTATCGTATTTCCGTTTTCATCCGTGATTTTTTTGACTACACGCGGCTGATACAAATCTCCGCCGTTGACCACCGAGCAAAATGCTGTCGCAAGCTGAATCATCGAGGTATTAAAGTTCTGACCAAAGGAGTTTGTTGCCAGATCGATCGGCGTCATATCTTCCTTTGTATAGATCAAAGAATCTGTCCGCGTCTCACCGGGAAGATCAATATTTGTCTTTTGACCAAAACCGAAAATCTGCTGATACTCCGTGAAATTTTCTGCACCGATGCTGTAGGACATCTGCATAAGCGCGTCATTGCAGGAGTTCATCAACGCCTGCTCCAATGTCTCCATCCCATGCCCCTGCCGGTTGACACAATTCACTCTGTGCCCGCCAACCATCTCATAACCGTCACACATATAATTCTCACCGCCGAGCAGCGTTCCCGTCTCAAGCCCTGCCGCCATTGTAAATGGCTTTGCCGTAGATCCCGGTTCATAGGTATAGGTCACACAGAAATTCTGCCAAAGCTTATTGAGTGCATCCATTTTCGCATTCTCATCCATCGCCTCCAGTTCTTCCGGCGTATAATAAGCGGACAAGTCTCTTGGGTTGCTAAGGTCATAATTCGGATAATTTGCCATCGCAAGGACGTCGCCGTTATTCGGATCCATAACAACTACACCGATATGGGTAGCTCCGCCCTCCCCCTGCCGAAATCCGTTGCTGTATGCCGCGTTAAACTCTGCGATCTTTTGTTCGACGATCGACTGGATGTTAATATCGATCGTTGAGACGATATTATTTCCGTTGACCGCAGACTTGATCGTCTTTTCAAAGTTATTATCTTCATTCAGATAGCCGTACTCCCTGCCGTCAATTCCGTTTAACAGGCTGTTATAAGAATTTTCCAAGCCGTTCACTCCCACATTGCCGGCAGCTGTAAAACCGATCACGGCACTCGCCAGCGGACCATACGGATATTCTCTCTGGTACTCCTTTTCAAACCATACGCCCTTGATATTTGGATTGATTTTATTATCCTTCTCATCCACCGCCTCCTGCAACTCCACAAACGGCTGGATCTCCTCATAGGCCGCCTTCTTTTTCAGGATAATATAGCGGCTGTCTGGCTGCTCCTTCACATAGGCGTACAGCTGCTCTGCCGTCAGTTCCGGAAAGCACTGCACCAACGCCTGTATCGTCGGCTCAATATATTTTTCATCGCTTGTGAGGACCGAGCAGTCTAAAATAACATTATAGACGGCAATGCTTGTCGCAAGCACCGTACCCTTCGTATCGACAATATCGCCGCGCTGATACGGAACGATCTGGCTGTCGTATTCCTGCTGTGACAATACGATCTTTTCATATTTTTCGCCGCTTGTATGTTCAATATACATCAGTCTCCCGATCAATCCGATCATCATAAGCGCAACGATGCCAAACATAATTAAAAGCTTCTTTTGCATCCGTCTGGGAAACTTTGTCATCGGTCTTTTTTTTCTCTTGCCTGCCATCTGTATTCCCGCCATTTCTACTTCTCTGGAATCTCTCCATATTGATTCATGTAATCGTCATCACCTACCGAATAATAAACGATCTGCGATTCCTTTGCATAAGACATACCAAGCTCTGTCATCGCCGCATTGCGCACGCTGTCCAAATTCCTTGCCGTGCTGATTCTCTTGTACGCCTCGTCATTATCTGCCCTGACATCCTCAAGCTGGCTCTCTAAGGAAGAAATCGTCCGAAGCCTTGCGGTCATACCTGACTGCAGCTGGATATAGATACCTGCGAACGTGCCAAATACGAGCACAGCCATCGTCAAAAATGCCACATAGCTTTTGCTGGTGCGCAGCGCCTTCTGCTGGTTTCTCCGTATCGCACGCCTTCTCCGCTTATGCTCAAGCTCCTGCTCCCTGCGGATTCTCTCCTCGCGCTCTCTCCGATAATCCGGCATCGCCTCCATGTGCCGGACTGCGTTTCCCTCTATGTAATATTCCCGTCTTGCGCCGCCTCTTTGCTGAGCCGCGCTCCGCCGTCTTGCCTTCTCCATAACATACTCCCTTATTCTGTCTCTAAACTTCTGTCACCGCCGTCTTTTACCGCCGTTCAAAAACACGGAGTTTTGCGCTCTTTGAACGCGAATTTTCCGAAAGCTCCTTCTCGCCCGGCAAAATCGGCTTTTTTGTTACCACGATACCTGTTGGCTTATTTCCGCATACACAGACCGGAAAATCGCTCGGACAGGTACACGGATTTTCATTTTTCTTAAAAATTGTTTTTACGATCCGGTCCTCCAAAGAATGGAACGTAATGATACAAATGCGTCCCCCCGGATTTAAAAGCCCGATCATCTCGTCAAGATGATTTTTCAGTACCTCAAGCTCACGATTCAATTCAATACGGATCGCCTGAAACGTACGCTTCGCCGGATGTCCCCCGGCAGCCTGTATTTTCATGGGAATTGCGCCGCGGATAATACGCGTCAGCTCTCCCGCTGTTTCGATCGGTTTCTTTTCTCTCTCTGCGACAATGTGCTTTGCAATATTTTTTGCAAACCGGTCTTCCCCAAAATCACGGATGATCCGGTAAAGCTCCTTTTCGCTGTAGTGATTCACAATCTCTCTCGCCGTCAACGTCTGCCTGTCGTCCATGCGCATATCAAGCGGCGCATACTCGTCACGATAAGTAAATCCGCGCTCCGGCGTATCGAGCTGAAACGATGATACCCCAAGATCAAGCACGATCCCATCCACATGATCCACGCCGATCGCAGATAGCTCGTCCTTCATATTCGCATAATTGCTCCGAATGATCGTCACACGGTCAGAAAATTCTGCCAGACGCGCTCCGGCAGCGCAGATGGCGTCTGCATCCTGATCAATGCCGATCAGCCGCCCGCGTGCAGAAAGACGCCTCGCCACCTCATAGGCATGTCCGCCGCCGCCCAACGTACCGTCCACATAGATTCCGTCCGGCTTGATCGCTAAATTTTTAATTGTTTCTTCCAATAACACGGAATAATGCTCAAACTCCACCGGTCTTCCTCCCTGCCTTTCCTAGATACTAAAGCCAAGCTCTGCCATATGCTCTGCAATCTCGTCCATCTCGTCTTCATCGTAAGTATTCTCAAGCCATCTCTCCTTATCCCATATCTCCACACGGTTTAAAACACCCACGAGCACGACATCCTTCTGTAAATCTGCATACTCTCTTAACACGGGCGGGAGAAGGATCCTTCCCTGCTTGTCAAGCTCTAGAGAAGCTGCGCCTGCAAAGAAGAAACGGGAGAATTTTCTTGCGTCCTTGGAGGTCATGGAAATATTGCGGAATTTTTCTTCGATGCTTTGCCATTCTTCTGAGGGATACACAAACAAGCATCCATCCAGTCCCTTTGTCACAACAAATTCAGCTCCTAACTGCTCTCTGAATTTGGATGGAACTATCAGTCTGCCCTTAGCGTCTACTGTGTGATTGTATTCTCCCATAAACATGACGCAACCACCTGCCTTCCAAATAGAACCGCCTCGTCAGACAATCCTACCGGCTTCCTTCCAAATGGTTTCAAGTTTTCCACAAAGTTATGAACTTATCCACCACTTTGCACCATCTTGTACCACTTTCCTCCACTTTTATGACTATCTTAACCCACTTCACACAAAAAAGCAACAGGAAACATATGGTCGTATCGAAAACAGACCGCTCATAGGAGTGCGCATCCTCACACGAAGTGTGTTTTTTGACATAGGATCTGCGGGGCAATTTCTTATGTCATAAAAAGAGAGCTGCTGTGCCAGTGGATCTTATCCACCGACACAGCAGCTCTCTTTATCAATTCCTGCAGCCTTTATGTAGCGCTTCTCTCTGTCTGCTCAAGGTACTCCTCAATCAGCTTGTCCAGCCTTGTACTTTTCTCATAGTACTTCTCAAATTCATCCTTTTGTAAAAACGCCTCATTCAATTCACTTCTCACACGTTCTATCTTCTTTTGTAACTCATAGATTCTTTCCATATGAATCCTCCTTAACTACCAAGATTCTTATGCTCCATCCCCTTATCTTGTTTCCGTCCTCCAGACTTACAAAATATCTCTCCGTATCTCTATATTACTCCCTCAGATTCCAAAAAGCAATGAAAACCACATGCCACAAGTCTACATTTTTCGACATTATCTGTTTATGCCCGACATTCCGCGCGTCTTCGCGCAAGCAGCGTCATCATACCGCAGAGCGCTCTCTGATTAATGTCTATAATGTGGAGAATATCATCCTGCACATTGTGCTTTCTGCCCAGATATTCCTGATGCATTGCCTCGATAAAATCGCACAGTGCATCTGCATTTCCAAAATGTGCATCTGTTCTCTGGAACTGACCATCCTCTCTGTTTCGGATATAGGAACGGAGATCATGCTTCAGCTTCTTTTCGTAGGTGCAGTGCTCTTTCAGTCCCCCGTCATACGTCTCATTATGCGGAAAAGTAAAATAATCTGCCAGGTAGTGACTGATCTGCCCCAAGTCCATATAATACTTGCGGCCATTCTTGCGGATTGCCTTTCTTCCCTCGGACAACCGGGCGATCTTCCTTCTGACATCCGGAAAGGTCTCATTCATCTCATGACGCCGGTACAAAAAAGACGGCTTAATATCGGGCAGGATACTCCCGAGATAAAAAGACAGCTTATGCTTCTTTAACCCCTCGTCATTCAAGCTCTTTACCATATACTTTGCCAAAGAAATATGTGACTTCTTACGCATTGCAACCTCCCTGAAAACAACGAGCGACACGCTTCGCGAGCCACTCTTATGTCAATAAAAGAACCTGTAACTTTTCCAAGCTATTGTACTCCGTTCAGTTCCATATTACAAGTAAAATTTGTAATCAATTTGTAAAATTTTTGTGAAGCCCCGGGAGAGCACCCGCTCCCCCGCAGGTCTCCAGACATACGCCGCTTCTTTTATTTACAGCAATAAAAACTTGAGCACTCTGTCTGCGCACAATCGCATGCCTCTCCTCCGGCAATCCCTATATGCTGCGCGCTGCACTTTTGATCCTCATTGAATCTGCAATTGCAGGCTTCACATACCACATCGGTGCTTTTGGAAATACGCTTCGCCGCATTGGAAGCCGTCTCCCCGGTTCGCTCCCGAAAGCTTCCGCAGCACGTCGCGCCGCTGTGCTTTGCATCGCTTCCCTGCACCTTGATCTCTCCCTTACAGCAGCACTTATCCGCATTATAAGCACAGCCTGTTACCGAACAATCCAAAAATGTCATCTTTCTTCCTCCGTTTCTTTTTTACAGCCGCTCCGGCATCATTAGTATTTCCACAAAAAAAGAGATTACACCCCAATTTTTAAATGTGTAATCTCTTTTTTGACAGAGCGTGTGTAAAACGGCGCGTCTGTGATTTTATTTTTGTTCTTCCGGCAATATTTCCCTGCGGATCTCCTTCGTGCGAATCTCCTCGCAGACAGCTGAAATAAATTCCTTTAACGGCTTTACGCCCTCATCTCCGGCAAAACGGCTCCTGACAGAAACAGTACCGTCCGCCTCCTCCTGCTGTCCGACAACGAGCATATAAGGGATCTTATCGAGTCTCGCCTCCCGAATCTTAAAACCGATTTTTTCGGAACGCTGATCTGCGGACGCATCAATTCCGTTGCGTTTCAATTCCTTTAAGACCTCGTTCGCATATGCCTCATATTTATCGGAAATCGGCAGGACTCTCACCTGCTCCGGACACAGCCATGTCGGGAATTTTCCTGCATACTTCTCGATCAGCCATGCGAGCGTCCGCTCGTAGCAGCCGATAGAGGTTCTGTGAATGATATACGGACGTACCTTTTCTCCATTGGCGTCGATAAAGTACATATCAAACTGCTCTGCCAAAAGTGCATCCCACTGGATCGTGATCATGGTGTCATCCTTGCCGTAAACATTACGCGCATTTATATCCACCTTCGGACCATAGAAAGCAGCCTCGCCCTCATCCTCCACAAAATCAATATCCAGCTCCTTTAGAATATCCCGCATATGCTGCTGTGTTTCTTCCCATACCTCCGGCGCCCCGATATATTTGTCCTGCTTCTTGGGGTCCCACTTGGAAAGATGATAGGTAACGTCCTCCTCGACGCCAAGCGTCTGAAGACAATATTTTGCAAGCGCCAGACATCCCTTAAATTCCTCTACCATCTGATCCGGCCGTACGATCAGATGTCCCTCGGAGATCGTAAACTGGCGCACGCGCGTCAATCCATGCATCTCCCCGGAATCCTCCGAACGAAACAGCGTCGACGTCTCTCCCATACGGATCGGCAGATCGCGGTACGAATGCTGCTCGCTCTTATAGACATAATACTGGAACGGACAAGTCATCGGGCGGAGTGCAAAGACCTCCTTATCGGTCTCCTCGTCGCCTAAGACAAACATCCCCTCTTTATAATGATCCCAGTGCCCGGAAATCTTATAAAGATCAGACTTTGCCATCAGAGGCGTTCTTGTGCGGACATAGCCCCACTCCCGCTCCTCCAGATCCTCGATCCAGCGCTGCAGCTTCATGATCATCTTGGTTCCCTTCGGCGTAAAGAGCGGAAGCCCCTGACCGATCACGTCAACGGTCGTAAACAGTCCCATCTCTCGTCCGAGACGATTATGGTCACGCCGCTTTGCATCCTCCATGCGCTCCAAATGCGCAGCCAAGTCCTCTTTTTTATTGTAGGCAGTTCCGTAAATACGCTGGAGACGCGCCTTATTGGAATCGCCTCTCCAGTATGCCATAGAGGAAGAAGTAAGCTTAAACGCCTTAATTCCCTTTGTATTCATCAAATGCGGTCCGGCACACAGATCCACAAAACCGCCCTGATCATAAAAAGAGATTTCAGCATCCTCCGGCAGCTCCTCAATCAGCTCCACCTTATAAGACTCTCCCCGCTCCCGCATCAGCTTCAATGCCTCCGCACGCGGCAGCGCAAAACGGGAAAGAGCGTTCCCTTCCTTGATGATCTTCTTCATCTCTGCTTCCAGCCGGTCCAAATCCTCTCTGGAAAAAGCCTCCGCCTCAAAATCATAATAAAAGCCGTCGTCAATCGCCGGTCCGATCGCAAACTTTGCCTCCGGAAACAGACGCTTCACTGCCTGTGCAAGCACATGAGAAGCCGTGTGACGAATGACCCGCAGCCCTTCCTCATCATGTACCGTTACGATATTTAATTCACAGTCAGACGATAGCTCCGTGCGCAGATCGACAATCTCACCGTCCACCTCTCCGGCACACGCTGCTCTTGCAAGACCCTCGCTAATATCCTTTGCGATCTCATATACGCTTTTTGCTCCGTCATACTCCTTGATGGAACCGTCCTTTAATGTGATTTTCATACCGACTTCTCCTTTAACAGGCAGCACTGCTTATACTTCTTGCCGCTTCCGCATGGACAGGGATCGTTTCTTCCGATCTTCTTACCCACAACGACAGTTCCCGATTTCTTCTGCTCCAGATAAAGTCTCCGGCGCGTCTCCTCATCGAAAATCGTCTCCCACTGCGGCAGCTCATACAGCCAGTCCGCCTTTGCATCTACCATATTCTTATATAACTTCTCTTTATCAAAAGCAAGACAAACCTGCGTGTCCTCCTCCATTGTATCAATCGGATTCGGCTCGACCAGACTGTCGTTGATCCCGTCCAAAAATCCGGTCATCTCCATAACGCTCAGCTCATATTTGTCTGCAAGCTCCTTGACTGTTCCTGCAACCTTTTCCTCCGGATTGGAAAGAAGCTTCTCATATACGCCCTTTTCCAGAAGAAAATAATGCTGCCAGAACCTTTGAAGCTCTCCCCTGTCAGCCTTCTCATTATACGCAACCTTCTGCCACTGCTCCAATAATGCCATAATTGATTCCTCGATTTCTATTCGTATATTTGCACCTTGTCCGCACAGCCACATAAGCATCTGCCCCGGATAATGATACAATATCTATTATAACAAATCCCGCGCCATATTTCAAAACATTTTTCGTTCGGAACATCTTTGTACATTTCTGCAGCGCTTTCCCCTTGACGGGGCGTTCTTTTTTCGCTAGGATTAATGCTGACAAGCAACCATGCCGCCGCACCTCTTTTGCGGCGGCAGCATCTGAACATAAGGAGACATCATGAAAAAAATAAAACAAATCCTCTCCATACTCGGAGTTCTCTTACTTCTGGGACTTTACCTGTCCACACTCCTGTGCGCGCTTTTTGCGAAGGAAAACGTCATGCAGCTTGTGACTGCCTCACTTTATGCCACAGTCGTCATACCGACGCTTCTTTGGCTTTATTCCTTTCTCTACCGGAGATTCCGGAAAAAGGATGACGATGATCCTTCTGCCTAAGCGAGCTCTACGCCGTGCCGTTTCAGCTCTCTTAGCGCATCCTCATACCCTGTAAAGCGTATGCCTCTGATCCCCTGCGCCTCCGCCGCGTCAATATTTTCCTGCCGGTCATCCAAAAAGAGACACTCTGCGGCATCCAGCTGATATTTGGAAAGAAGGGACTGGTAGATTTCCGCCTCCGGCTTTGTCTGGTGCACCTCAAAGGAAAACAGCGCTCCGTCCACATCCTCCAAAAAGGATAACGCCTCTTTTGTATTCTCATAAGTATAGCGGCTGTAATTTGACAGGATATATACGCGATACCCCTTGTTCTTCATCGCCAGGATCCACGGTCTTACATAGTCGTACTGCCAGATCGGCAGGGAAATATTCTCCCAGACCATACGGATCTCCCGCTCATATCCGGGCGCATTTGCAATCATTTTTTCCAGCAGCTCCTCATCGCTTAAGAGACTTCTGTCAAGCTCGTTCCAATCGGGCGAGGCGACAGTCGCAGCCGCGACTGCACGCCGCGTCTCCTCGTCAAATCCCATCTTGCGAAAGGCATACTCCGTATCCCACTCCACGAGCACCTTGCCAACATCTAAAATTATATTTTTTATCATACGTTCCCTTCCTTTATTTCTCACGATAAATAATATCGTCGCGTCCCGGTCCGTTGGAGATCATCGTGATCGGATAACCAAGCTGCTCCTCGACAAACTCCACATAATTTCTGCAATTTTCGGGCAGATCCTCATAACGCCTGATCCCCCGTATCTCGCACTTCCAGCCGGGCAGTGTCTTTAACACAGGCTTTGCCTTTGAGAGCCTTGCCGTCGTCGGAAATTCCGTCGTCACCTCTCCGTCGATCTCATAACCGACGCAGACGGGGATCTCCTCCAGATAGCCAAGCACATCAAGCACGGTAAACGCCACATCCGTTGTTCCCTGCAGGCGGCAGCCGTATTTGCTCGCTACACAGTCAAACCAGCCCATGCGGCGCGGACGCCCGGTTGTCGCGCCGTACTCTCCGCCGTCCCCGCCGCGTCTGCGCAGCTCATCCGCTTCTTCTCCGAAAATCTCACTGACAAAGGCGCCCGCCCCCACCGCAGACGAATATGCCTTACATACCGTCACGATCTGACGTATCTCATAGGGCGGAACTCCCGCTCCAATCGCACCATATGCTGCCAGCGTTGAGGAGGAGGTCACCATCGGATAGATGCCGTGGTCTGGGTCCTTTAGGGTACCAAGCTGCCCCTCCAGTAAAATTGTCTTTCCGTCTCTGATCGCCTGATCTAAGTATGCCGACACATCACAGACATAAGGCGCTATCATCTCCCGATACCCGTGCAGTGTTTCAAGCAGCTCCTTTGCCGAAAGCAGCGGCTTATGATACAAATGTTCCAGCAAAACATTTTTCGTCTCCGCCACGCGAGCCGCCTTCTCTCTTAAAAGCTCCTCATCAAACAGCTCGCTGACCTGAAAACCGATTTTTGCATATTTATCTGAATAAAATGGCGCAATCCCTGATTTTGTCGAGCCAAACGATCTGCCTCCGAGACGCTCCTCCTCATACTGATCAAACAAAATGTGATACGGCATGACGATCTGCGCACGATCGGAAACAAGAATCTTCGGCGTCGGCACGCCCTTCTCCACGATAGAGCGGATCTCCGCAAAGAGCACCGGAATATTTAACGCCACGCCATTTCCGATCACGCTTGTTGTATGCCCGTAAAATACTCCTGACGGCAAGGTATGAAGCGCAAACTTTCCGTAATTGTTGACAATGGTATGTCCGGCATTTGCCCCGCCCTGAAAGCGCACGATAATATCCGCCTCCTTCGCGAGCATATCGGTGATCTTCCCTTTTCCCTCATCGCCCCAGTTGGCTCCAACGACTGCTTTTACCATTTGATTGTCCTCCTGCTTATTTTTACGCATTGATTATAGCCAAAAGCTTCATATAAGTAAAATTAATCTTTATTATATTTTCCATAATTATTTTTTATACAAAGTTCCTTCCTCCCCAAGGAAGCCCAGCAGCGTTTTGGCTGCCGCAGAGATCGGGATCCTTGTATCTGTCACAATCGCAAGCGACCTTTCCGGAATCATCCGTGCAAACGTAAGCACAAACAGCTCCCCATTTTTTAGATAGTCCTCTGCAAAGTCACGCACGACACTGGCAATCCCAAGATTGCGGAGCGCAAACTGTACCAGCATATCGCTCGTCGCCAATTCAAACTCCGGACAAAGGCAGACAGATTCCTCCGCCAAAAATGCCTCTACATACTTTCTTGTCGACGTATTTCCCTCCAGACACATGACAGGGAGCTGCATCAGTTCCTGATAGGAAAGCTGCCTGCCCAAAAGCTCACGAAATTTTCTGCCCGCCACAAACACATCCTGCACCTTTCGCACCGGCTGTATGCAAATCTGCGGATGCACCTCGGCTGGTGTGCTGACAATCCCAAAATCGATCTTTCCCTCGCTTAAATGTCCAAGCGTCTCCGGCGTCGGCGCATTCGTCACCTTCACGCGAATCCCCGGATAGCGTTCATGAAATGCCTCCAGATAAGGCAGTAAATAATATTTTAATGTCATATCACTTGCCCCGATGCAGATTTCTCCCTGCACCAGATTTAACATCTCAGACAGCTTCCGCTCCCCGGAGCGAATCGTCTCATAGCCGCGCGCCACATAGGAATAGAGCATCTCGCCCTCCTTTGTCAGGCGCACACCCTTTGAGGTCCGCACGAACAGTGTGCACGCTGCGGCGTGCTCCAAATGCTTGACCGCCTGACTGACCGCAGGCTGCGAGATGGAAAGCTGCTGCGCTGCCAGCGTAATACTTTTATAGTTTGCCACATAATAAAAAATCCTATAATATTCCAGACTAATATCCATTGCTTTCCTTCTCTGGGAAAAAAGTATTATTTTCAAGCAAAAATAAATTGTTTTTTCCACTCATATCCAGTATACTATCTACGCGATGAATGCTTTGCCATTCTTTTTTACTATAACAGAGAACGGGAGGAGACGCAATCCAATGACAAAAGATATGACATCCGGCAGCCCCTTAAAAATGATCCTTTTCTTTTCCATTCCGGTGCTTCTCGGAAATTTATTTCAGCAGTTTTACAATATGGTCGACACGATCATCGTTGGCAGATACCTCGGAGAAGAAGCGCTTGCTGCCGTTGGTTCAACCGGTTCTCTGATGTTTCTTGTGCTCGGCTTTGCCAACGGGATCGCACAGGGCTTTGGCGTTATGATCTCGCATGCCTTCGGAGCAAAGGATTTTCCTCTTTTAAAGCATTATGTGGCACTCTCCCTGATGCTTACGGTGGTCGTATCCGTGATCCTTACCGTACCCACCGTCGCGGCTTCCAGAGATCTTCTCCTGTGGATGCATACACCGGAAAATATCATCGGAATGGCAGACGCCTATATCAAGGTAATCTTTGCAGGCATTATCCTTACGATGCTTTACAATGTACTCTCCGGTATCCTGCGCGGGATTGGAGACAGCAAAACGCCGCTTTACTTTTTGATCCTCTCCTCCGTTTTAAATATCGTACTCGATATATTCCTGATCGTAAATGTAAATCTCGGCACGGCTGGTGCCGCCTATGCGACGATCATCTCACAGGGCGTGGCTGCCGTACTCTGTTTCTTTTACATGTTTTATAAATTTGATATTTTGCGGACCTCCGCCAGAGATTATTATCTGGATTTTATCGGTATTCGCAAAATGCTTTCCATCGGTATACCGATGGCGCTCAATTATTCGATCACCGCGATCGGCACAATGATCATGCAAAGCGCCGTCAACGTGTTTGGCTCAAGCGTTGTCGCTGCCTTCACCGCAGCCTCCAAGGTAAACAATATCGCGACGCAGACCATGCCCACGCTCGGCACGGCGCTCGCGACCTACTGCGGGCAAAACCTCGGCGCCGGAAAATACAAGCGCATCTATGAAGGAATGCGTCAGGGCTTCTTTCTGTGCCTTGCCGCGGCTTTGCTTGCCGCCGCGATCTGTATCTTTGGCGGCAGATTTATCGTAAGCTGGTTTGTATCAAATCCATCCGAGGAAATTTTTACTTATGCGATGCAGTACCTGATCGTCGCGAGCTGGTTCTTCCTGCCTCTTGCCATGATCTTTCTATACCGCAACGCCCTACAGGGTCTCAATGAGGGATTAATCCCCATGCTCTCCGGCGCGGTCGAGCTTTTGTGCCGCTTTGCCGTTATTGCATTGATCCCTGAGAGTGCGGGCTTCCTCGGCGTCTGCTTTGCAGACCCTGCGGCATGGGTAGGCGCAGCGCTTCCGCTCCTCATTACCTATCTGCTCTGGAAACGGAAGAAAATGAGGCAATTTCCGGAAGCGTAGCGGTGCCTATGTCGATCGCGCTTCGCGAGCCACTCTTATATCAGTCAGAAAACCTCCGGCGCGGGCTTGCCCACGCCAGAGGTTTTCTATTTCCATGCAGTTACACTGCATCTATACACTTCTTATCCGATCCTTCTATTCTTCCAGCTCCGGTATCTTCCTGGAGCAGGCGATTGCAAGCGCCCCCGGACCAATGTGGCACGACACGCTCAATGACAGCGGATTCATCACAATCTCCATGCCCGGAAAAGCTGCCTGTACCTCTGCATAAAACGCCTCTGCCGCCGCACGGTCATAGGTATACGCCATTTCCAGATACATATGCCCTCCCGCCGGATCCATAAAACGATTTTCAAAATCATTCTTCATCGCATCGATCATCAGACTCTTTGCCTGTTTTACCGTACGCGCCTTTGCGAATGCATCTAATTTTTCACCCTGAATCTGAAGCACCGGCTTTAGCTTTAAGAGTGTCCCGATCGCCGCAGCCGCCGGCGTGATCCTTCCGCCCTTCTTTAAATAAGAAAGCGTATCGACCATAATATAGATCGAAGAATTAAGCTTCTCACGCTCCAAAATCTCTCGGATTTCCTTCGCTCCTCTGCCCTGCGCGGCAAGCTCCTTTGCATCAAGAACAGACTGCCGCTGTGTCACGGAAATCCGCTGATTATTCACTACCTGCACCCTGCCCTCATACTCCTGCGAAAGCATCATGGCTGTCTCACAGGAACCGCTTAAACCGGATGACATCGGAATATGCACAATCTCCTCATACTCCTGCAGTAATTCCTCCCATGTGTCAGTCACATTTCCCACGAGAGGCATCGAGGTTGAAATATTCGCATCCTGCTTCAGCATCTGATAGAACTCGTCCTGATTTAGATCAATATCCTCATAATAGGTCTTATCTCCCGCAAAAAACGGCATCGGCAAAATCGTCACGCCAAGCGCCTTCGCTTCCTCCTGTGTAATTCCACTGTTACTGTCAGATACAATTGCTACCTTGCTCATAAATTCCTCCCTCTATAATACTTCTGAACGTTCTTTGATATTTTTTGTGAAATTAATGATCTCGTGCTCGTATTCCTCATTCATATACGAGGAAGTGATCATAAAATCTGCGGACGCCCGATTGTTTGCGATCGGAATATCATAAACCTGTGCAATCCGCAAAAGCGCCTTAACGTCAGGGTCATGCGGCTGCGCCGTCAGCGGATCGGAAAAGAAAATAATAAAATCCACCTTTCCCTCCACGATTTTTGCTCCGATCTGCTGGTCTCCTCCAAGCGGACCGCTGTTATAGCCCCGCACCGGAAGTCCCGTCTGATCGGTGATCATCCGCGCTGTCGTACCGGTTCCGCACAGAAAATGATTCTTTAAAATATCCTGATTTTCCCGACACCACTGGATCAGATCTGCCTTTTTATTATCATGCGCAATCAGCGCAATATTTTTCTGTTTTCCGATCGTCAGCGTGATAAAATTATCGTCCATTCCACATACTCCTTTGCAAACATATAGCTATTTTTATTATACCACAGACGGGCACCCATTTACAACTGTTAGAAATACAGAGAATGACGTCCTCCGCCACAGTGCAATCTCTCTAAGATGATTTTCATCTATGGGAATATGACATAGAATTACATAGCAATTTCCCATGTCATGAAAAAAGAGCCCTAAAATGCATCTCTAACCAAGATACAGCATTTTAGAACTCTTTCTTCTCTATGCGCAGTCAGACGAAAAGGCTTTCTGCCTTACATCATACCCATGCCGCCTGCACCGCCTGCCGGCATCGCCGGAACATCCTCTTTGATATTTACAACTACTGACTCTGTGGTCAGCAAGGTTGCTGCAACAGAGGTCGCATTCTGCAGTGCGGTTCTCGTCACCTTCACCGGATCAAGGATTCCCTGCGCTACCATATCGACATACTCCTCCGTAGCTGCGTTAAAGCCGACGCCCTCTGCGGATTCTTTCACCTTATTGATGATCACAGCGCCCTCTAAGCCTGCATTTGCAGCGATATAGTAAAGCGGAGCCTCCAGTGCCTTTAAGATAACCTTTGCACCTGTTCTCTCATCACCGTCTAAGGTATCTGCAAGCTTTGCAACCTCCTTGCTTGCGTGGATATATGCAGAACCGCCGCCTGCGATAATACCCTCCTCTACGGCTGCTCTCGTTGCGTTTAGGGCATCCTCCATACGGAGCTTTGCTTCCTTCATCTCTGTCTCGGTTGCCGCACCGACACGGATCACGGCAACACCGCCCGCCAGTTTTGCCAGACGCTCCTGCAGCTTCTCCTTGTCAAATTCAGAGGTCGTCTCCTCGATCTGTCCGCGGATCTGGTTGACTCTGCTTGTGATCGCAGCCTTATCTCCGGCGCCGTCTACGATAACGGTATTCTCCTTCTGCACCTTCACAGATTTTGCGCGTCCTAACTGATCTAAGGTTGCATCCTTTAACTCTAATCCTAAATCGGAGCTGATCACCTGACCGCCTGTTAAGATTGCAATATCCTCAAGCATAGCCTTTCTTCTGTCGCCGTAACCCGGAGCCTTTACCGCTACCACATTAAACGTACCGCGCAGCTTATTCACGATGAGAGTTGTGAGCGCCTCGCCCTCAATATCCTCCGCAATGATCAAAAGTCTTGCGCCGCTTTGTACGATCTGCTCCAATAACGGCAGAATCTCTTGGATGTTGCTGATTTTCTTATCTGTGATAAGGATATACGGATCGTCAAGCACTGCCTCCATCTTATCCATATCGGTGCACATGTAAGCAGATACATATCCGCGGTCAAACTGCATACCTTCCACCAGGTCAAGCTCTGTCTGCATGGTCTTTGACTCCTCGATCGTGATCACGCCGTCATTTGACACCTTCTCCATTGCGTCTGCAACCATGTTGCCGACCTCCTCGTCACCTGCGGAAATTGCAGCGACCTTTGCGATCTGATCCTTGCCGTTTACTTTCGCGGACATTGCAAGAATTGCCTCAACCGCCTTATCGGTTGCTTTCTTCATACCGCGGCGAAGGATGATCGGATTTGCGCCCGCCTCAAGGTTTTTGATTCCCTCCTGTACCATTGCCTGTGCCAGTACCGTCGCTGTTGTCGTACCGTCTCCGGCAACATCGTTTGTCTTTGTCGCAACTTCTTTTACAAGCTGTGCGCCCATGTTCTCAAAAGCGTCCTCAAGCTCGATCTCCTTTGCGATCGTCACACCATCGTTTGTGATGAGCGGAGTCCCGTAAGACTTATCCAGTACAACATTTCTTCCCTTCGGTCCAAGTGTCACCCGCACTGTATTTGCCAGCTTATCAACACCCGCTCCTAACGCTGTTCTAGCCTCTGTTCCGTATTTTAATTCCTTTGCCATGATCTTTCTACCTCTTTCTTTTATTTTCGTTCAAATTCTAATACCTAAGCCTCTACGACTGCAAGAATATCATTCTGCTTTACGATGATGTATTCCTCTCCGTCTATCTTTACCTCTGTTCCGGCATACTTGGAGTAGATCACCTTCTGACCTGCCTTCACCTGCATGGTCACTTCCTTTCCGTCTACCATGCCGCCCGGTCCAACGGCGATCACCTCTGCCTCCTGCGGCTTCTCCTGCGCACTGCTTGTTAAGATAATGCCGGATTTCGTTGTCTCCTCCGCTTCACACTGCTTTAATACAACTCTGTCGCTCAATGGTACTAATTTCATTTTTCTGCCTCCTGCTCTTATATCCTTGTACTGTGCTCTTTTGTCTGTTATTAGCACTCATTGTATTTGAGTGCTAACCGATAGTGATATAATAAATTTTTGTCTATCAATCTGCAACCAAATATATTCCTATATATTTCCATATATTACTACAGTTTATCTACTTATCTCTTTTTTTCTCTTGTTTTTATATGTTCTTGGATTTTCTTTGATTTAATACTTTTTTTATAACTGCTCCTTTGCTCCCTCCTGTCTCTCCATTCTCCCTCTGCGCACCGCCTTCTTCACCGTCTTATTCCCCTCCGTCCAAAGCAGCTTTACCGCCCTGGAAAACAGCTTCTGCGTTTCTTCCGGCAGACGGCTTTTTGCCCGCAGCAGCTCCTGTACCTTTTTCCACGGACTGCGGTAAAAATCATCCACGGTGCGTATCTTAGCTTCCTCCAGCATAAAAAAAACGGTGTCAACGATTTCCCTGCGCTCCTCCTGATTTAGCTGATACAGCCACGCTTTCATCGTCTCATCCAACAAAATACTTTTGGTTGCGACATGCTCCACATAGACAAACGACGGACCAAGCACCTCCCACGACATGGCGTCATGCTGCTGGATGCCGCTCTGCGAGCTTTCCACCACCTCGTAATCCTCCTGATGCTCAAGGAGCATCCCAATGATCGAGGATTCCGGCAGGATCGTCTTGATCTTCGGAAGCATCTGCTGGTATGCTTCGCTCTCTATCATTTCCCTGTTAAAGCCCGGCCCGTCATTACTGTAAACTGCCAGAATGCGCCCTTTCAGCTGCGGCAGACACTTAACTGCCGCATATACCGATAAATTACCGCCCTTGGAGTGACCGCCGATGCGCAGCTTCTGCCCTGACGGTGCATCCAGACGATTCAGATAACGGACCGCCTTAAGCTGCCCCGGCGTCTCCGCCAGATAGCCCATATTAAAATTCTCGCGCCAGCCAACGATCGTATCATCCGTTCCGCTGAACGCCACATAAATGCTGTCGTCCGGCAGCGCGGCGCAGACCACGGAAAACTGTGACTGCTCCTCATCGCTGATGTCGTTGACATATTTTGATAATCTGACCTCACAAAACCGCTTCGTCTCCGCCATCCTCCGCATCAAAATCGGCGCCCACTTCGTCATGGAGACACGCGCTAAAATATCCTCCTCCTCATGGCAGCTCCAGAATCGCTCTGATGCCTCCCCAAGTGTAATATCAAGCGTACTGTCCTCCCCCGGCACGATTCCGTCAAGCTCAACATATGCCAGCTGCGCCAGCAAAAGATTATCTACCTCATTAAAGCCCGCTGTACGAAAAGAGAGGTCTCCTCTCCACTCCAGATAATCTACCATATTTGCCATAGCAAACGTTCCTCCCTCTCCTTTGGATTCCTCCGTCCTTGGATATGATTTTAGCAGATGATCCCATAAAAAGAAAGGGGAAACCTCTGCTGCGAGGTTTCCCCTTTGTCTGTCATCTCAAACTCTTATTCACGATGCATCGACATACTGCTCATATCATAATTGCTCAGATTCTCGTGGATGCCGCGTCCGTCTACCTGCGCCAGAAGCGTCTCACGATTCTTCTTTGATGAGAACTGATCGTTGTATGCGCTCGGTCCGCCGACACAGCCGCCCTCGCACGCCATACCTTCGATAAAGTCCTCCGGCAGTCTTCCTGCCTTTAACAAAAGCAGCGCCTTCTTGCACTCTGCCGCTCCGTTTGCCACACATACCTTTGCGTCGATATTCTCCTCAGATTCCTTTAAGCTCTGAAGCACTGCTGAGGTTACACCGCCGGAATTTGCAAATCGTTTGCCGAAAATGGAACCGATCTGCTCATTGTTGCTGCACGGCTGCAGCACAACGCTCTTTGCCTTCATAATCGCGCGAATCTCACTGTAGGTGAGCGCATAGTCTGCATTGCCCGGAATCTTTTGATCGGCAACCTCAGACTTCTTTGCCAGACATGGTCCGATAAATACCGTTACCGCCTCGGGATCCTTCGCCTTGATCAGACGCGATACGCCGCACATCGGTGATACCGTTGTCGATACGCACTCTGCCAGCTCCGGATAATGAAGGCGGACAAGATTCACAAAGCCCGGACAGCAGGAGGTCACCTTATTCTTGCCGTCCTTATATGCCTCTGCCCACTCCTCTGCCTCATAAGCGGCTGTCATATCGCCGCCCAGCGATACATCGTAAAAATCAGTAAAGCCGACCTCAAGCATCGCCTTTCTCCAGCTCTCCATCGTAATATCATCGCCAAACTGTCCCTCTGTTGCAGGAGCAGTCATCGCATATACATGCTTGCCTGACTTAATCGCCTCGATCACCTGTACGATCGAGGTCTTAGAGCCGATCGCGCCGAACGGACAGCTATGTACGCACTTGCCGCAGCGAATGCATTTGTCCTTATCGATCACGGAAATGCCATGCTCATCGTAGGTGATCGCATTGACCGGACAGCTGAATTTGCAGGGTCTCTTTAAATGAGCGATCGCATTATAAGGACATGCCTGCGCACATTTGCCGCACTCCTTGCATTTTGACGCATCGATGTGAGAACGGTGTCTCCCCGCCTCGATCGCGCCGAACTTACAAGCGTTGATACACGCCTTGCCCGCACAGTTCTGGCAGTTTTCCGTTACTGAATAGCTGGAAATCGGACAGTCCTCACAGGCAGAGCTGATGACCTGAATGACATTTCCGTCATCGATCAGCCCCGGCGCCTTTCCCTCGGCAAGACGCACTCTCTGTCTAATAATCTCTCTCTCTTTATAAATACAACAGCGAAACTGCGGTGTTGGGCCCGGGATCAGGCTCATTGCGATGTTATCTCTCTTTTCCTCCAGCTCGCCTGCAAATGCAAGCTTTGCTACCTCATAAAGCACATCATGTTTGATTCGGATCACATTTTCATCAGCATACATCGTGTTTTACCTCGCTCTTTTCTAAATCGTTAATTTTTTAACCATCTATGTGACATTATATCGGATTTATGAGGAATTTCAAGTGCTTTGCGTGTATTTCTTTGAAAACATGACAGAATTTCCATACAGATTTTTACATTGCGATAATGTCCTGCGCAATTCCCATCGTAGATTTACGGTGCGATACGAGAAGAATCGTCTTATCCTCCTTTTCCTGCGCAAGGCTTTTTAGGATAACCGCCTCGTTTAAGCTGTCAAGATTACTTGTCGGCTCGTCGAAAAGCAAAATATCCGCCTCGTGCAAAAAGGCGCGGGCAATCCCGATACGCTGACGTTCTCCGCCGGAAAACGATTCTCCAAGCTCCGAGAGCTTCGTCTCATATCCCTTTGGCAGCGTCATGATAAAATCATGGACGGATGCCTTCCTTGCCGCCGCGACAAGCTCCTCCTGCGTCGCGTCCGCCTTTGCCACTCTCAGATTATTTGCGATCGTATCATGAAATAAAAATGTTTCCTGTGTCACATAGGAAATGTGGCTGCGGAGCGCTTTTGTATTGACTCTGCGGATATTGTTCTCTCCATAGTAGATACTGCCAGTGTCCGTCTCGTAAAAACGCATCAAAAGCTTTAGCAGTGTCGATTTTCCGCAGCCGCTCTTTCCTAAAATTCCATGGATTTTGTTTGGCACAAATAAAGCAGAAAATCCGTTCAGCACCTCTTTATTTCCTTCCGGGGCATCCGGATAGGCATAAGAAACCTCCTCGCAGCGGATCTCGCTCCCGCAGCAGTCACTGCCGTCCGTCACGTCGTATACCTCCGGTTCTTCCTCTAAAATCGCAAGTACGCGGTTTCCGCTCGCCAGCGTATGATTCAGGTTATTAGAAAGAGCAGACAGCGCCGCCGTCGGTCCAAACGAGCTCATCATTGCGATCACTGTGATCACTGCCTCCTGCGGCGTCATCTCCCCTGCCCCAACAAGCGTTACAGCAAGCGCCGCCATCAGTACTCCCGCCGCCAGGATCACCCCGTCCGTTGCGATGCGCTGCGTGTTTTCCTTCTGTTTCAACTGACGGTTGATTTCCTCCAGATGCTCTGTGCCATGTTCCATCTGCTTCCTGCGCACCGCCTGTTTCCCATACTGGATCGTCTCTGCCAATCCGTAGAGGTTGTCAAGCACGCAGGTATTAAGTTCGCCAAAAGAATTCCGGTACTCTTGTCCGGCACTGCTGCCCCGTCTTCCGTTCATCACCGGAATCACAAAACCGACCAGAAGATAAAAAAACGCGGCAAGCGCTCCCGCAAGCGGGTGAAACGCGCCGATAAAGCCTGCCATGATCACAGAGGTGACTGCCGCAATCGCAATCGGCGAGATGGTGTGCGCATAGAAAACCTCCAAAAGCTCAATATCGCTTGTGATAACCGAGATCAGATTCCCCTTGCCGCTTCCGTCCAGCTTTGCCGGCGCCAGCCGCCGCAGTGCGGCAAATACCTGATGCCTGATGCGCGCCAAAAGCTTAAACGCAATATAATGGTTACTCGCCTGCTCCGCGTAGCGCAAAATACCGCGCAGCAGGGCGCACAAAATCATTCCGCCAAAAATCACAGTCAGATTTCCCTCCCACAGTCCGGCTGCCGCAAGAAGTCCATAGCCGCCAAGCACTGTAAGAAACGTCGCCGTCAGATTTCCCACGCAGCCCATAACAACTGCAAGAAGCATGACCGGAAGCAGCGGCTTTATCATTCCGATCAGTCCTGCCATGACCTGCACGCCGTTTCTCTGCCCGCCTATCCCTGTTTTTCTGTTCTCTTTATTCATTTCAACTGTTCCTCCGTTCCCATGCATTTCCTGCAAACTGCTCTAATTCCTGCTGCGCCAGGTAAAGCGACGCATATGCACCGTCTGCTTCCATAAGAGAAGTATGTGTACCGCTTTCAGCCAATCCCTGCTTTGCCTTTAACACAAAAACGGCATCTGCCCCTGTGACATTCGCCAGACGGTGGGAGATCAGAAGAACCGTCTTTTTATGCGCCAGTTCTGTCACAACCTCCATGATTTTATTTTCACTTTCCACATCAATGTTCGAGGTCGCCTCGTCAAAAATGTAAATGTCACTGTCATGCAGCAGCGCGCGTGCCAGCGCCAGCCGCTGTCTCTGCCCGCCCGACAGATTCGACGCTTTTTCGGAGAGTTTCATATGCAGTCCGCCTTTTTCCATTAAGGTATCGTAAAGCTCCACCCTGCGCAAAACCTCCTCCATCTCCGAAATCCCGGCGTCCGCCTTTCCCAGCTTAAGATTTTCCATGACTGTACCCGCAAACAGGTAGCTCTCATATGAGACGCGGGTAATCTTCCGGTAAAGTGTTTTCGGCGCAATCTCCGAAAGCTCCACCCCGCCAATCGTAATACTTCCCGTATAACCGCGGCTGCTTCCCAGCAAAAGAGACGCTATCGTACTTTTCCCGCAGCCGGAAGCTCCTACCAGCGCGGCAAAGCTTCCTTGCGGTATCGCAAACGACACATCGGAAAATACCGGCTCATTTTCATCGTAGCCAAAGCCCACGCCGCAAAACGCAATATCGCTCCCCTCTACCTCTGTCACCGTACCATGGACAGGTTCCGGCTCATCCAGCAGTCCAAAAATTTTGTCCGCCGCCGCATTTCCGTTCATCGCAATATGGAAAAAAGAACCCAAAAGACGTAGCGGCAGGAAAAATTCTGCCGAAATCATCGTGATAAAAAAACATTCCGCAAAAGAGATATTTCCCGCACGCAATTCCAGAATGCCAAGAATGATCCCGCAGGCAGCGCCGCCGTACGCCACAAGATCCATGACGCTGATGGAATTGAGCTGCATGATCAGCACGCGCATCGTCACCTGGCGAAACCGCTCCGCCTCCTCATCCATCCTGCGCGCATACCGTTCATCTGCCTGATAAATTTTCAAGGTCGTAAGTCCCTGTAGATTCTCCAGAAACGAATCGCCAAGCTCCGTATAGCTGCCCCAGTATTTTGCAAGCAGACGCTTTGCAAATTTCTGCACCGCGATGATCGAGACCGGAATCAGCGGCACGCACAAAAGCAGCGCTGCCGCCACCTTAAGGCTCATCGTCCCCACGATCACAAACAGCGTCAGCGGCGCTAACATACTGTAAAAAAACTGCGGCACATATTTGCCGAAATAGATTTCCAACTGCTCAACACCCTCGGTACTGATCTGTACTGCCTCAGAGGTCGCGATCGTTTTACGGTAAGACGTCCCAAGACGCATCAGCTTCTCATACACCAGCGACCGCAGCCCGCGCTTTACATTGGCTGACGCAAGATAAGACCATCTGCTGCCTGCGGCAGACGCAGCAGCCCTCGTCAGAAATGACACGGCAAATGCTCCCGCAAGATACCACAGCCTTCCCTGTGCATTCCCCGATGCGATCGCTTCTATCAGCTTCACAAGCACAAACACCAGCAGCACGTTTGCAAGCAGTGACACCCACTGTGCCGCCACCATTCCAATCACATATTTCCGGTTGTCGGAAAATTCTCTCAATAAACGCTTATGAAACATATTAACTCCTCACCTGTAACCTTTTCCCTATGGGTTCTCTCCTGCTGCCGCTTTTGACCGCAGTGTGGCCCACACATGACGCAGCGCCTGCCCCGGATGGACAAAAAGCATTCTGGGACCTGCATAGCGCATGACCGCACGGATTTTCTCCTGCTTCTCCCTTGTATAACAGTGCACTGTGCACGCACTGCAAAAGGTTTTTGTCGCCATAAACGGACACCGGTCTGTCCGCAGCGCGGCATAGGCAAGCAGCTCCCTGCATTCCCCGCACAGCCTGTGCCGCGGCTGCTTATGAACGCCGTGACAATAAATTTCCATCATCGCCGCCATCGTCTGCTTCTCTTTTTCCCGTTTTCTCTCGATCTTCTTTTCATCCATCCGTATTCTTCCTGCACTCACTCGCATCCCTCTGTCTTTGCTATTTCCCTGCACTGCATGGCAGCCTGCTCTTTTTGTTCCGGTTCCCTCTGCATCTGCTGCGTGTGCGCCACCGTCTTGACACGGAACAGGAAATAATAGAAATGACCTGCCGCCACCACAAGAATGATGATTTTGGCAAATCCCGGAGAAAAAAGAAAGCCAATGACAAAAACAATCCCAAGCGTTACGAGCATATTCCGCTTTGCCGCCTGATCCATTGCCTTGTGCTTCACCGCCTGCTCGATATAGCGTCTGTAAAGGTTTGTACCAACAAACCACTGATGAAAACGAGTCGATCCCCTTGCAAAGAAAAACGCTGCCGCCAGCAAAAATGGAGTCGCCGGAAGTACCGGCATCACAGCGCCTGTTGCACCTAAACCAAAAAACAGAAAGCCAAGTCCCACACATACACCGTTCCGTATTTTCTTCATCTTCCATCCTCCCTGTCCTACTCATTCGTTAGTTCTGACTAATGCATTACGGGCGTTAGTTCACGCTAACTCTCGTAATGTTGTCAAGTACTATTTCTTTGTCTGGCTATGAAATATTTTTCCAGCCGCTCATTCCACTCATGCTGATCGCAAGCGTGGATGTGTTGTGCAGCAACGCCGAGACGGCCGGCTGTATCCGCCCGGTAACTCCGAGCAGTATCAGCGCCGCATTGATGCCGACAATGCACGCATAATTCCTTTGGATTCTTCCCACCATATTTTTGCTGAGCTTTTTCAAAGAAACCAATTCATACAAATTGTCCGCCTCTATCGTAATATCCGCAATCTCTCTGGCAATCTGCGCGCCGTCGCTGATCGCGATCCCAACATCTGCCGCAGAAAGCGCCGGAGAATCATTGACTCCGTCTCCTGTCATGACCACCTTTCGTCCGCCGGCGCGCTCCTTCTCAACAAACAGCGCCTTATCCTCCGGCAAAACCTCTGCATAATACTCGTCCACCCCAAGCTTTCCCGCGACGGATGCCGCCGTGCGCTCACTGTCTCCGGTCATCATCACAATTTTGGTAAAACCGCACTCCCGCAGCATTTCAATAACAGCAGCAGCCTCCTCCCTGACGGGATCTTCAATCAGAATAACCGCCGCAAGCACGCCGTCCACCGCAAGATAAAGCTGGGAACATTCTGCCGGAAGCCCGTTGAATTTCTCCTGCATCTGTTCAGGAATCCGGCATTTTTCATCCTCAAACACAAAATGATAGCTTCCGATGATCACTTTCTTGCCATCTACTCTGGATGAAATTCCGTGTGCCACAATATATTCCACCTTTGAATGCCTTTCCTCATGGACAAGCCCCTTTTCTTTCGCGGCATTTACGACAGCCTTTGCCATGGAATGCGGGAAATGTTCTTCCAGACAGGCGGCAAGACGCAGCAGCTCCTCCGGCTTTTCTCCGTTAAAGGAAATAACGTTCGCCACCACAGGCTGCGCTTTTGTCAAAGTACCTGTTTTATCGAGGATGATCGTGTCCGCCTCCGCCATTCTCTCTAAAAATTTACCGCCCTTTACCGTGACACGGCGTCTGTTTGCCTCCCGGATCGCCGAAAGCACCGTTGTCGGCATGGCAAGCTTTAATGCGCAGGAAAAATCTACCATAAGCACAGACAATGCCTTTACCGTATTTCGCGTCAGCAAATAGACAAGTCCCGTTCCAAGCAGCGTATAGGGCACGAGACGGTCTGCCATGCGCTCCGCTCTGCTTTCCACGCCGGACTTTAGCTTCTCTGTTTCCTCTATCATGGTGACGATCTTTTCATATCTGGTTGCACCAGAGGCTTCCTTCACTAGGATGGTCAGCTCTCCCTCCTCGACTGCCGTTCCGGCATATACATATCCGCCCTCCTTCTTCTCTACCGGTAGCGATTCTCCGGTTAAGGACGACTGATTCACCATCCCCTCGCCGCTTAAGACAACGCCGTCAAACGGAATCACGTTTCCCATATGTACAACAATCCTGTCTCCTGCGCGCACCGTGCCGCAATCTGTGAGAATCTCTTTCTCTCCCACCAGAAGCCACACCTTACTGATATTTAAGGACATGCTTCTTGCCAAATCATCCACCGACTTCTTATGTGTCCACTCCTCTAAGGTTTCTCCCACGTCAAGCAGGAACATCACAGAGCCTGCCGTATTGAAATCTCCCCGGAATATGGACACACCGATGGCAACGCCGTCCAAAAGAGCCACCTCTATTTTACCTCCGCATACAGAACGGATACCCTTCCAGATATATTTTAGTGATTTCACTGCCGCTATGGCACAGCCAACCGGATAGGGGAGCAATAACCTGCTTCCAAACCGCAGCAGCACCTTTCCTGCCAGCTTATCCAAATATTCCCTGTTTGCCCTTCTCCCCGATAGCTCCGACACGGCATCCGGCATCTTTACATGCTCATAGGAAAATTTTTGAAGCACGGCAAGCATTGCATCCCTCTCTCCCGAAAAGGAAATCGCCGCATCCTGCGTCCGCTCATATACCTTTGCCGCAAGAACCATTTCGCAGCCTTCCAGATAATACTGTAAAATATCCGCTTGTCTGTCAGTCATACGGTTCTGCACAATATGGATCCGAAGCCGCCCCTTTATCTCATACAAAATTTGAAATTTCATTCTTTCCACACCCTTCCAAATTTTTTCCCAAGCGAAAACACCTGCAGTTCCCCACAGGTGCTTTCACTTACCATCTATGCTTCTGCCTCTGAATCTGCTTCCGGTCCGTTTTGACTTTCCTCTGCAAATGCTTCATGATCTGCACGTTCTTCGTTTATCTGCTGTGCTTCGGCATAAATATCCTCCGCGTTCTCCTGAATCGCTGTGACGGTTTTCATCACACACTCCTTGCCCCGAAGAACAGCCGCCGTACATTTCGTATATACCTTCTTTGCATCCCTGCCCGACAGCAGCTTCACTCCTACAGTTCCAAATAACACCCCCGCCGCAAAAATGCCGACTTTCTTTTCATCTACTTTCCTTAAAATGTTCATCCTTTGTACCTCCGCGTCTTTTTTCCTATTTGCGCTTGTAACCTGTATAAATTGCCAAAACCATGCAAGCCAAGGCTGCCCACGCCCAGAATATGTGTTTCTTCATACAAGCATCCTCCTTTGCTCTTTATTATAAGCCTCCCAAAAAACCATTTCCATCATTTTCCTTTTGTTGATATTTTTTCTCAATTATCCCCCCTTCATGCAAAAGCTACCAAGAGATTTTATACATATTTTTTCTGCTGATCGCACCAATATCCTCCAACAGATTAACCATGCGATATACGGTTGCCGCACCAATGCGGCAATCTTTTACCGAGACCTTATAATAAATTTCCTTACAGCTTGCACACTCCTCCTCTAAGATCACGTCAAGAAGTATCTCTCTTTGCTTTGTGATTCTGCAGCCGTGTTCGCGCAGCTTTTCCAATATTCTTTGCTTTTTGATTTCCGCTCTGCCAAAATTTATCGTACCGGCATCCGGTCTGCTTCGTTCTTCCAAACTGCTTCCTCCTTTTTGTTGTCTCTGCTCTTTTATAGTTAGTCTATACTAACCACTTATTTGCTGTCAAGTATTTTTTTGAAAAAAACAGAGCATGCACGGTCCGTACAACTCTAACAACGATCGACACGCTTCGCGAGCCGCTCTTATGTCAAAAAGGAATCCCCTCCTGTCCGTGGCAGCGGGAACTCCTTTTTTCTTTAGACACATACAGTCATCTGAAGCAGGCTTCTTCCTTCCGAAAACAGCTTCGCATAAACCTGTGTGCACTTTCTTAATTTACAAAATGTTTTTTGTTTTTCAGAGGCGTCGCAATACACCTTCCATATACCGCAGCACTCGCAGTTTTTTCCTCTGTTTTGAATAAATCCCATGACATCCTCCAGTGGGTATCCGAGAAATACACCTATTTCGTGGGGAAAACAAACATATTCATCCAGACGCTCTTTTAAATGCATGATACAGTCTGCAACCCCGGATCCATGATAGCCGTATTCCTGAAGTAAATATCTCACCCCCTCTGTGTTAAGCTCCTTTTGGAGCTGCCTCTTGCGGTACGCGTAGATCAATACAGCCTGCGTCTGCCATGCCAGCACCTCAATATATACGTCACGGTCATTTAGCATCTTATTTACCAGTTCTACTTCCCTTATTACAGATTCTTTCTCCTGATAAAAATAACGAAAAAGACCTGCACTTTTTAACCCCGCCAGTGTCGGTGCACAATGACGTATCAATTCTGCTTCCAATCCGTTTGTAACCATGGCACGTCTCCCGATTTCCCTGTATTTTACGCCTTACAGATCCGCAAGCGCTCTGCCAAGCTTCTCACATTCCAAAAGCGCCCCGTCATCCGGCGCTTCCTGACAGATTACGCCCTCGCCATTTAGAACCGTTGCACCGTTTCTGTTCATTCTATCTACCCAGTCATCCATCCATTGACCGCCGCCCCAGCCATAGGAGCCGAACAGTCCCAGTGTTTTTCCTGCCGCAAATCCTTCCACCTCGCCGACAAACGGTTCCATTTCCGATTCTTCCAACACCTCTGCTCCCATCGCCGGACATCCAAGTGCAAAGCCATTCGCTTTCTTTAATTCTTCCATCGGCGCATCCTCTACCCGAAGAACAACAGGCTCCTTTCCGCCCTCTGCAATTCCTTTTCCGACAGCCTCTGCCATCGCCTGTGTATTTCCTGATTGCGACCAATAAACAACATAAATTTTATCCATACGAATCTCCTTTCATTGTTAGTTATAACTAACTATTAAGCATATTAGCATAACCTTTTCAAACAATCAAGTCCTGCAAAAGAGAGATTTTCTCAATAACAACAACGAGCGACACGCTTCGCGAGCCGCTCTTATGTCAACAAAGGTGTGCTTCGCACACTCTCGCGTTGTAATAAACTATGAATGAAGCACACTTTTGCCGCGCCACACATGATTGCCAAGCAATCCTTCCTCTCATGCTCGTGCGTTGCCCATAAAGCAAAAAGGCAGTTGCACGAACATTTTTCTTCGTACAACTGCCGCATCCTCAAAAGGTTAATCTCATCTCATACCAGACGGCTCCTCCATGCACAGATTCCGATATTCCCTCATTTTTAAATCCAAATTCCGCATAAAACGGAAGCAGCGCTTCCTTGCAGGTGAGCACCAGCCCCTTGCGGCCGGCAATCCTGGCATCACAGATGACTCTCCCTAACAGCATGCTTGCACAGCCCTGACGCTGATGATCGGGATGCGTCTCCACCCCAAAGATCATCTGCCATGCGCCATCCTTTTGGTGCATCGAGGCATCCTCATACATCACGTCCGACAGCTGCGGGATGTCTGTTGCCATCCCGTTTATCATCGCAATCAGTCTGTTCTCCTCCAGCAAAAGCCAGAAGCATTCTGAAAATTGTGTTAACCTCTCCTGAAATGCCCCGTATCCTGCCGCCTCCTCCGGCGGAAAGCACAGCGTCTCCAGTTCTGTAATGGAGGTCAGGTCCTCCATCGTCGCATGCCTGATCATCATCTGTTTCTTCCAGCAGTCTGCTGCTCCTTTCCCTTATGGACTCTCTTATTTGCGGATATCCGCTGTCACCTCATCCGGAATCACGAACTCCACCGTTCCCATATATCCCGGTGCGACATCATACTCGTCAAAGGCAATGACGATCTGCCCCTCT
>ERZ772969.631-NODE-631-length-32016-cov-4.337943_pt1 | contig 32016 bp, 24 predicted proteins | sample MGYA00511676_ERZ772969 | MGnify/ENA primary metagenome ERZ772969 (study PRJEB29015, sample SAMEA2737651) | human gut metagenome | biome: human gut; feature: human-associated habitat; material: faeces | place: China | collected 2012 ... | reverse complement strand
ATTGCTTCGCAATCATGCTCGGCGCGGCAAAAGTGTGCTTCCTTTGCAGTTTATTGGGGCGCGGGAGTGTGCGAAGCACACTTTTGTTCCATAAGAGCGGCTAGGGAAGCGTGTCGCTCACTGTTTGCCTATCTTAAATTTTTCTTTGCCGTGGAAAGCATCAGCTTTATGCGGTTGAGCTGATTGACTTCACTTGCGCCCGGATCATAGTCGATGGCAACAATATTCGACTGCGGATAACGATGGCGCAGCTCCTTGATGACGCCTTTTCCGACGACATGGTTGGGCAGACAGGCAAACGGCTGCGCGCAGACGATGTTTGGCGTGCCGTTATGGATCAGCTCGAGCATTTCTCCGGTTAAAAACCATCCCTCGCCGGTCTGATTTCCCTCCGAAACAATGTCCTTGGCATAGGCTGCCAGCTCGTCGATACGCGCGGGCGCGTCAAAGTGACGGCTTTTTGTAAACTCGTCGCGGGCAGCGCTCCGCAGCCATTCAAAGAAGCGGATTCCAAGACGTCCGATCCGTTTTGACTTCTGGCTCATGCCGAGATGATCTGCCTTAAAGCCTGTATTATAGAAGCAGTAGAGCAAAAAGTCAGTCAGATCGGGAACTACGGCCTCTGCGCCTTCCTCCTCCAATAAATCGACCAGATGATTGTTTGCGGACGGATGGAATTTCACTAAAATTTCTCCGACAATCCCAACGCGCGGCTTCTTTATATCCAAGCGTTCCAGCTGATCAAAGTCGCGGATGATCGCACGGCACATTTTAAGAAATCTGCGGTGGGAGAGCGCTTTTTTCTGGCTGACAAAAGCAATGACCTCCTGTTTCCATTTTTCGTGAAGCGCATTGGTACTTCCGGGAACTGCCTCGTACGGTCTGGTGCGGTAGACGCAGCGCAGAAAAATATCGCCGAAGATCAATGCGTAGAGTCCGTGCTGGAGCAGCGGGAGCGTCAGCTTAAAGCCGGGGTTTGATTCCAGACCGCTTAGGTTTAAAGAAATCACGGGAACCTGTGGATAGCCCGCTTTTTCCAACGCACGGCGGATAAAGCCGATATAATTGCTGGCACGGCAGCCGCCCCCCGTCTGTGAGATAATGACCGCGGTTCTTGTCATATCATAGTTTCCTGATGTGATCGCAGCCATGAGCTGACCGATGACGATCAGGGACGGATAGCACGCGTCATTATTGACATATTTAAGACCAACGTCAACGCTTGTGCGGCTTGGAATGTCCGAAATGACAAAGTTATAGCCGGCAGCGCGGAACGCAGGCTCCAGAAGCTCAAAGTGGATGGGAGACATCTGCGGGCAGAGTATCGTATAATTTTTGCGCATTTCCTCGGTAAAGACAACACGATGGTAATCCGAGGAGTGAACCTCCCGTTTCGTCCTGTTTTTCTCTCGGACACGGATCGCTGAGAGCAGAGAACGGATGCGGATGCGGGCAGCGCCCAAATTATTGACCTCGTCGATTTTTAAGCAGGTATAAAGCTTTCCCGATTTTGCCAAAATATCGTTGACGGCGTCTGTCGTCACGGCATCCAGACCGCAGCCAAATGAATTAAGCTGGATCATATCCAAGTCGTCACGCGTCGTTACATAGCTTGCAGCAGCGTACAGTCTGGAGTGGTACATCCATTGATCCATCACAATGAGCGGACGCTCTACCTTTTTAAGGTGGGAGATGGAATCTTCCGTGAGCACGGCAAGACCGTAGGAGGTGATAAGCTCCGGGATGCCGTGGTTGATCTCGGGATCAACGTGATAAGGACGTCCGGCAAGTACAATGCCGTGTTTTTTATTTGCCGTCATCCATGCTAACGTCTCCTCACCCTTTTTCGAGAGCTCCATGCGTAAGACGGCAAGCTCCTTCCAGCCCTCCGATACCGCGTCGCGAATCTGCTCCTCGGTCAATCCAAAGTCTGCGGTGCAAAAGGTTTTGATAAGCTGGGAGGAGAGCGTCTCCTCGCTTGCAAAGGACATAAACGGATTTAAAAACCGCACCTGCCCCGAGGTGATCTCGTCTACGTTATTTTTTATATTTTCGGCGTACGAGGTAACGATCGGACAGTTATAGTGATTGTTGGAATCGGGAAACTCGTTGCGCTCATACGGAATGCACGGATAAAAAATAAAATCCACATTTTGATGGATCAGCCATGCGATATGTCCGTGGGTCAGCTTTGCCGGATAGCATTCGGATTCGCTTGGAATCGAGTCGATACCCAGCTCATAAATTTTTCGGGTAGAGTGCGGCGAGAGTACGACCCGAAATCCCAGCTTTCGGAAGAAAACTGCCCAAAACGGGTAATTTTCATACATATTTAAGACTCTCGGAAGTCCGACCGAGCCGCGCGCTGCCTCCTCGGCAGAGAGCGGCGGATAATCAAACAGGCGCTTATTTTTGTATTCGTAGAGATTGGGGATCTCCGACGTATGCGTCTGTTTGCCGAGCCCGCGCTCACAGCGGTTTCCGGTGATGTACTGTCGGTTTCCGGAAAACCGGTTGACGGTAAGCAGACAGTGGTTGGTACAGATTTTGCAGCGCGTCAGCTTCGTATCAAATGTAAGCGCGCTGATCTCCTCGATGGAAAGCATAGAGGTCTGAAAGCCCTCCTCATGGCGCTCTCTGGCAATTAAGGCGGCGCCGAAGGCGCCCATGATCCCCGCGATGTCGGGACGTATGCACTCGCAGCCGGAAATTATTTCAAAGCTGCGGAGGACTGCGTCATTGTAAAAGGTTCCGCCCTGTACGACGATGTGCTCGCCAAGCTCATGCGGATCAGAAAGCTTGATGACCTTATAAAGCGCATTTTTTATGACGGAATAGGCAAGACCCGCAGAGATGTCGGAGACTGCCGCCCCTTCCTTCTGTGCCTGTTTGACCTTGGAATTCATAAATACGGTGCAGCGTGTGCCAAGATCGATCGGATTTTTTGCAAACAGCGCTTCCTTAGAGAAGTCCTGCACGGTGTAGTTTAAGGACTTGGCAAAGGTTTCAATAAAAGAGCCGCAGCCGGAGGAGCACGCCTCGTTAAGCTGCACGCTGTCAACCGTCTGATTTTTGATCTTAATGCATTTCATGTCCTGTCCGCCGATGTCGAGAATGCAGTCGACCGCGGGATTAAAAAATGCGGCGGCATAGTAGTGGGCTACGGTTTCGACCTCGCCCTCATCCAGTAAAAATGCCGCTTTCAGCAGCGATTCCCCGTAGCCTGTGGAGCAGGAGTGCACAATTTGCGCGCCTTCGGGAAGCAGGGCATAGATTTCTTTTAGCGAGCGGATCGCAGTCGTAAGGGGGCTGCCGTCATTGCTGCTGTAAAAGGAATATAAAAGAGAGCCGTCGCTGCCAACGAGCGCAATTTTTGTGGTTGTGGAGCCGGCGTCGATGCCGAGATAGCAGTCACCCTGATAGGAGGATAAATCTGCGGTTTTTACATGGTGCCCATTGTGACGTGCGAGGAACGCCTCGTAGTCTGCCTGATCGCAAAAGAGCGGCTTTAGGCGGGCAACCTCAAAATCCATCTGAATGCCGCTGCGCAGCCGGTCGATCAGGGTCAAAAGCGTCGTCTGATGATCGTTCCGGCAGTTTAAGGCAGAGCCGATCGCGGCGAACAGATGCGAATTTTCCGGTGTAATGGCATGCGCATCATCCAGATGAAGCGTACGGATAAACGCCGCCTTAAGCTCTGACAGAAAATGCAGAGGACCGCCCAGGAATGCAACGTGTCCGCGGATAGGTCTGCCGCAGGCAAGACCGCTGATCGTCTGATTGACCACTGCCTGAAAGATCGACGCGGACAGATCTTCGCGCGTCGCTCCCTCGTTGATGAGAGGCTGAATATCTGTCTTGGCGAAAACACCGCAGCGTGCGGCGATCGGATAAATCGCCTTGTAATTTTTTGCGTATTCGTTGAGACCTGCGGCGTCTGTCTGAAGCAGAGACGCCATCTGGTCAATAAATGATCCGGTGCCTCCGGCACAGATGCCGTTCATGCGCTGGTCTACATTGCCGCCCTCAAAGTAGATGATCTTTGCGTCCTCGCCGCCAAGCTCGATCGCAACGTCTGTTTGCGGAGCATTGTGCGAGAGAGCGGTAGAAACAGAGATCACCTCCTGCACAAATGGCACGTTCAGGTGATCAGCGAGCGTTAAGCCGCCGGAGCCGGTAATGACCGGAGCTGCCGTGATGTCTCCGAGCTTTTCATGAGCCAGCAAAAGGAGATCCGAGAGTGTCTCCTGAATATTTGCAAAGTGTCGTTTGTAATCAGCAAAAAGCAGTGTATCCTGCTCATCAAGGATTGCGATTTTGACTGTTGTCGAGCCAATATCGATCCCAAGCTTATATAACATCTCATTTTCCATAGATTTCCTCCATGATGCCTTTTGTGCGATATTTGCTTTATCGATCTGAGTAGTGCACATTACTTCTTATTTAATATATGACAAAAAAGAAACCATTGTACATTATACGACAGGATATATCAAATGACAATGTGAAAATGATAGGAAAATATTCATAAATTGCTAAGACAAATATAAACTTTTTGTGAAGAAAAGTGCTGTGGATTGACAAAAAAATTGTGGAAAGATATACTGAAAAAAGTATGATTTATTTTCGGAAAGGTGAGAACGGTATTTTATGAACTGGTTAAATAAATTGGAACGAAAATGGGGGCGTTATGCCATCCCAAATCTTATGGTGTGGCTGATCGGAGCGTATTCCTTGGGGTATGTGCTTTTCCGCATCAATCCGGGGTTTATCGATCTGCTGACGCTAAGTCCGTACCATATCCTGCATGGACAACTGTGGCGTCTGGTGACATGGGTCTTTATGCCTTCGACCGGAAGTTTGTTTTCGCTGCTGATCATGGCGCTTTTATATTATCAGCTCGGAACGGCGCTTGAGCGGACGTGGGGCGTCTTCCGCTTCAACGTCTATATTTTCAGCGGGATGATTTTTACCGTGATCGGCGCGTTTATTTTATATGGAGTGATGTATCTGCTTGGCGGAGGCACATCGAATGCAATGCTTTTCATCGGCTATGGATTTAGCACCAACTATATTAATCTATCCATATTTCTTGCGTTTGCCGTGACCTATCCCGACATGCAGATTCTTTTGATGTATATCATACCTGTCAAGATGAAGTGGATGGCGGTTATTTACGGTATTTTAACAGTGGCACAGTTTTTAGAGGGAAATTGGGCAAGCCGCATTGCGATTGTGATGTCTCTGTTAAACTTCATCATCTTTTTCCTCTCGACGCGGGATATGAAGCGCTATACGCCGCATGAGGTGAAGCGCAGACAGCAGTTTAAGGCGCAGATGAGACAGAAGCCTGTGTATGAAGGAGGCGCGCATCATAAGTGCGCGGTATGCGGAAGAACAGAGCTTGACGACCCGACGCTTGAGTTTCGTTTTTGTTCCAAGTGTGAGGGGAATTACGAATATTGTCCGGAGCATCTCTTTACGCATCAGCATAGGAAAAGAAGTTAGGGCTTTTCCGTTGGTTTTAGGAGAGTTTGAAAATGGAAGGTTGCGACACCTTCCATTTTTTCAAGTGTGGCTAGCGGAGCGTGCCGCTCGTTGAGCTTTTCCATAGATAGCGCCAATATTTCAAGTTTAGTAGGACAAGGCAAATAATACTCACGAGATCCGCAAGAAAATAGTTAAGTGCAGTTTGCTCAAACGGAAGAAGTTTTGGCAAAAAGAATATGGAAAAAATCAAGACCGCACCAATCGCTGCCTGTAATTTTTCAAGCTTTTGTTTTTTGCTCATATCGATGGAAGTGATCAGCAGTAAGACAAGACCTGCCCCTGCGATCGTCAGCCAATAATAGGGGGAATCACTGTATAAGCCGGAGGAGTACCCATCCCATCCGCCATTTAATAAAATATATCCGCCGACACGTCCGACATGCATTCTGGCATTTCTTTGTTTTTCTTTGGAACAATTTTCCTGTGTATCAGGCTTTTTGGCAATATTTTGTGGGTCGACCAGCTCCGAGACAGTTATCTCGAATAAAGCTGCCAGCTCTGCGAGATTTGACGCAGACGGCTCGCTTTGCCCAGTTTCCCATTTTGAGACAGCCTGCCGGCTGATTCCTAATTGATCCGCGACATATTCTTGTGATAGCTTTAGCGCTGTTCTTTTTGCCTTAATATTTTCGTTTAATGACATCTCATCACATCCTTTCTGCCGCAATTTTACTGCAAAAGGGCAGTTGCACGCTACCAACTATTTGTCAACCGTGTCTGCCGGAGCGGTTTTTAGCTCTATTGTTTTTTGCAATAGAAGCCACAGACGGCGTCCATGCGTGCACACATATTGGAAAAGAGCGCATCGGTAAGCGTGATGGCAGCCATCGCCTCCACGACTACGACAGCGCGCGGTACGATGACAGGATCGTGTCTGCCCTTTACCTGAACGGAAATTTCTTCACCGGATTTTGTCACGGTCTGCTGCGCTGCGGCAATCGACGGCGTGGGCTTTATCGCCGCACGAAAAACGATGTCGCTGCCGTCTGACATACCGCCCAATATACCGCCGGCGTGATTGTCCGTCTTGCAGATACTGCCGTCCTTTCGCAGACAAAAGCCGTCGTTGTTTGTTTTGCCGGTCGCCCTCGCCGCAGCAAAGCCGTCGCCGATCTCAAATCCCTTGACGGCGCCGATGGATAAGATGGCTTTGGCAAGGTTTGCGTCCAGCTTTTCAAAAACAGGATCGCCGATCCCTGCGGGCATTCCGTTTATCACACACTCAATGACTCCGCCGGAGGAATTAAGCTCCGCCATACATGTGTCAAGATAAGCCTGCGCATTTTCCGCCGCGTAGGCGTCCGGCATAAAAAGCGGATTTCTGGTGATCTCTGCAGCGTCAAAGCTCCGGCAGCAGACAGGGCCGATTGATTTTGTGTAGGTGGTCAGGGTAATGCCAAGCTGCGCCAGAATTTTTGCCGCGATCGCTCCGGCGGCAACGCGCCCGATCGTTTCTCTGCCGGAGGAGCGTCCGCCGCCGCGATAATCGCGAAAGCCGTATTTTTGGTCAAACGTATAGTCGGCATGACCGGGACGATAGAAGGAGGCGATGTCGCCATAATCCTTAGAACGTTGATCATGATTAAAAACAACAAGAGAAACGGGGGTGCCGGTCGTTTTCCCCTCAAAGACGCCGGAGAGAATCTCGACGCAGTCATCCTCCTTCCGCGGCGTCGCGTACTTTGACTGCCCCGGTTTTCTGCGGTCTAAATAGGTCTGAATATCTTTTTCGCACAGAGGAAGCCCGGCGGGCACACCGTCTGCGACAACGCCGATGCCCCTCCCGTGCGATTCTCCCCATGTAGTGATCTGAAAAAATTTTCCAAAGCTGGAACCTACCATAAGCTGCCTCCTGTAAAATCATTTTTCAACAGTATAAAATATTTGACTTTGCGTGACAACTGAAATATGCTAATATCATGTAACAGCGTTGTTGATACAGACAAAGATAAAACGGGAAGGGGGCGTGAGACGGCGCATGGAAGAAAAGGAGTACCTTGTTAAAAAAGTGACCAGCCCCATCGACTGGACGGTGGAGGTGCCGGGTTCCAAGAGCATCACGAACCGTGCGCTGCTGTTGGCGGCATTATCCGAAGGAGAGGTTGTGCTGCACGGCGTTCTTTTTTCCGACGATACGAGACATTTTCTTGGGGCGCTGCGGCAGCTTGGGTTCCGGATCAGTGCAGATGAGGAAAAAAAGCGGGTGACGGTTGTCGGCTGCGGCGGGAGGATTCCGTGTAAGGAGACAGAGATCGACGTTGGGAGCGCCGGAACGGCGGCGCGTTTTCTGACGGCGATGCTCGCATTTTCTGATGGCAGATATACGATACAGGCGTCGGAGCAGATGAAGCGCCGTCCGATGAAGCCTTTGCTTGAGCTTTTAAAGGAGACAGGGGCAGGCATCTCGTATCTGGAGCGGGAGGGTTTTCTTCCGGTTAAGGTCACAGGGCGGGCGTATCAGGCGAAGGCAGATGGTCAAATGCCGCTGTCACTGTCGCTTGATATTGGAAAGAGCACACAGTTTTTAAGCGCGCTGCTTTTAAGCGCACCGATGCTGCCTGAAGGACTGAGCATCCGTATGCTGGGGGAGAAGGCGGACGGCTCCTATATCCGTATCACAAGAGATATGATGCGGGAGTTTGGCGTGACAGTTTCGTTTGACGGAAGAAATTATCAGGTAGAACAGGGAGCATCCTATCGTAAGGCTTCCTATGAGATAGAGCCGGATATGTCGGCTGCCTGTTATTTTTATGCGGCGGCGGCAGTCACCGGAGGCAGGGCGCTGGTAAAGCGTATCTACAGCGGCAATCGGCAGGGAGATTTCCGGTTTCTTGCAGTTTTGGAGCAGATGGGCTGTACGGTGACCGAGGAGAAGGAAGGCATTGCAGTCAGCGGTCCCGCAAATGGGCGGCTTCGCGGCATCGCGGTCAATATGAATGATTTTTCCGATCAGGCGCTGACGCTCGCGGCGATCGCTCCTTTTGCGGAGGGAGAGGTGCGGATTGAAGGAATCAGGCATATCAGAGAGCAGGAGTGCGACCGCATCCATGCGATGACACAAAATCTGCGAAAGCTTGGAATTGTGTGCAGAGAAAAAGAGGATGGGGTTGTGATTGCGTCCGGCGTGCCCAAGGGCAGTGCGGTAGAGACGTATGAGGATCATCGTGTGGCGATGGCATTTTCTCTGATCGGGCTTTGCGCAGACGGAATCAGGATAAAAAATCCGGCTTGCTGCGGCAAAACCTTTGAGGGATATTTTGCGCTGCTGGATGACTTGACAAATGGAAGGTAGAAAGAGAGAAGAAAAATGATGTACGAATTATTGAAGCAGGAAGGGCGTGCAAAGCGCGGCGTATTTCACACGGTGCACGGAGATATCCAGACGCCTGTATTTATGAACGTGGGCACGGTAGCGGCGATCAAGGGAGCGGTATCGACGGAGGATTTGGAGGAAATTAAATGTCAGGTAGAGCTTTCCAATACCTATCATCTGCATGTGCGCACGGGAGATCGATTAATCCGGGAGGTCGGAGGCTTGCATCGGTTTATGTCATGGAATCGCCCGATCTTAACAGATTCCGGCGGGTTTCAGGTCTTTTCCTTGGCGGGGCTTAGGAGGATCAAGGAGGAGGGCGTGTATTTCCAGTCTCATATCGACGGAAAAAAGATTTTTATGGGGCCGGAGGAGAGTATGCAGATCCAGTCCAACCTCGGCTCTACGATCGCAATGGCGTTCGACGAGTGTCCTCCGGCGCTCGCGGAGCGCAAATATGTGGAGGATTCGGTCGCGCGCACAACGCGCTGGCTCAATCGGTGCAAGGATGAGATGGCGCGATTGAACAGTCTTTCCGATACTGTCAATCCAAGGCAGCTTTTGTTCGGCATCAATCAGGGGGCGATTTATGCGGATATCCGCATCGACCATGCCAAGCGCATTTCAGAGCTGGAATTGGACGGCTATGCCGTGGGCGGGCTTGCCGTGGGCGAAACCCATGAGGAAATGTATCATATTCTGGATGAGACAGTGCCGTATCTTCCGCTGCATAAGCCGACCTATCTGATGGGCGTCGGCACGCCGGCAAATATCTTAGAGGGTGTGGAGCGCGGCGTGGATTTCTTTGACTGTGTCTATCCGTCAAGAAACGGGCGGCACGGACATGTCTATACTAATCAGGGAAAGATCAATCTGTTCAACAGAAGGTACGAGAAGGATATGCGACCCATCGAGGAGGGGTGCGGCTGCCCTGCATGCCGCCGTTACAGCAGAGCGTATATCCGTCATCTCCTAAAGGCAAAGGAAATGCTTGGAATGCGGCTTTGTGTCCTGCATAACCTCTATTTTTACAATACGATGATGGAGGAGATACGGGACGCGCTGGATGCTGGAAATTTTTCTTCCTACAAGGCAGAAAAGCTTTACGGAATGGGGCAGATTGGACGCGAGAAAGAAAACGGGTGAAAAATGCTTGCCGAAACAGAAGATTTTGTGTACAATGTTCTTTAGTCTGTTTAAGACGCACGATTGGAACAGTAAGATGTAGGAGGAACAAGTATGTTAGCAATGTTAGGAACAGCCGCGGCGAACGGAGCTGTCGGGATGGGGAGCATGATTTTTTCCATCGTTATTTTATTTGCGTTTATGTATTTCTTTATGATCCGTCCGCAGCAGAAGGAGGCAAAGCAGAAGAATGCGATGCTTGCGGCGCTTGCAGTCGGAGACACCGTGCTTACGACAAGCGGATTTTACGGAACTGTCATTGATATTACGGATGACACAGTGATCGTGGAGTTTGGCAGTAATAAGAACTGCCGTATTCCGATGCAGAAGGCTGCAGTCGCACAGGTAGAGAAGCCGGAGGATGCAGCAGAATAGGAAGAAATCAGAAAGAATCTGTCATGTAGTGATACAGGGCAGATTTTTTGCTTTCGTAGCAAATTGCTGTACAATCCTATGTCACAGGCACACACTTTGTGTGTGGGTTTCTTTATGAAAATACAAGAGGAGAACAGTTTTGAAGGAGAAAAAAGAAAACATTTATTTGTGGTGTGTGATCGTGCTTGCCGTGCTGTCGGCGCTGCCATTGCTATGGCTATCGTTTTACAATCATCCGTCAGCAGACGATTACATGTATGCGCCAGAGACGTACCGGGTGTGGAATGAGACGCATTCCATCTGGCAGGTGATAAAAGAAGCGGTGCAGACCTCTGCGGAATTTTATGAAAACTGGCAGGGGCTTTATGTCTCCGCGTTTGTGCTCGCGCTGCAGCCTGCTGTTTTTGGCGAACAGTTTTATGCGCTGACGGGATTTTTCATGCTTGCCATTTTGTATGGAGGAAATCTTTTTTTCTGTCATCAGGTTTTTCACCGACAGCTTGGATGCAGGCGGCTGGAGAGCACGGCGTATGGCTGTATGCTGTCCTTTGTGATGGTGCAGTGGATGCCGTCGGTGGTACAGGGGCTCTACTGGTTTAACGGAGCGATGAATTATGTACTGTTTTTTTCACTGCTTGAGGTATTTTTCTGTTTGCTGCTGCTGATCCAAAAGGATTGCGGACGGAGAAAAAATATCAGCGGCACGGCGGCGGCGCTTGTTGTCGGCATTTTGCTTGCCGGAGGAAATCACATCACAGCATTTATGGGGATTCTTGTGGCAGCAGTGTTTTTTGTGGCGGCGTTGCTTGGAAAAAGACGTGGCGCCATGCTGCGCGGCGTTCTGCCGTTGCTTGGTATTTTGGCTGGATTTTTCTTTAATGTGAGTTCGCCGGGAACGAAGATCCGGCAGAGTAATTTTACAGATACGCCGGGCGTCATTGAGACGATCTGGTATGCGATAAAGACGGGAACAAAAATGATCGATGCGTGGATGGGGCTTGCAGTGATTTTGTCCTTTGTCCTTCTGCTGCCGTTCGTTTTTCGGGCAGGCAGGAGGATCGTACAGCAGACAGGCTTTGCGTTTCCCTATCCGCTGTTCGTTCTTGCGGCGTCAGCAGGCTTTTGCTGCGCGATGCTCTGCCCGCCGATCTATGCGATGGGGACGACGGGAGATCTGCGGATCACAAATCTGGTTTATTTTTCGTTTGTGCTGCTGTTTTTTATCAATATGTTTTATGTGTGCGGCTGGTGCGCTGTCAGGATAGGAGAGGGAGGAGAATATGCGCTGCCGGGCGGCTGGTCTTGCGCTGGGGCAGTGCTTGTTGTCGGCATTTTGCTTGCGTGCGGCGAGGGCATGTCCTCCTATCAGGCGCTTGGGACAATCCGCTCAGGAGAGGCTGCCCAGTACTCGGCGCAGGCGCAGGAGCGGTATGAGCGTTTGCGGACGGCGCAGGGCGAAGACGTCGTGCTGGAGCCGTTTGGGGTAAAGCCGTATCTGCTTTATTTTGACGACATTACAGCGGATGCAGCCGACTGGAAAAACCGCGAGCTGGCAGAGTATTTCGGGTTAAAGAGCGTTTGCCTGAGAGAGGAGTATGCGTGGGAAAGGGAGCATGGGAGATGTGCTATAAGAAGCAGTTATAAAGCTTATGAAAAAGAAAAATATATGTAACAGTTGCAATGTTTCTTCAGATAAACTATGATAGTATGCATATACTGTTTGTCAGAAGCGTACTAAAGTACGTCGTATAAAGACAGAGACGGCTGTGTCAGGGCACGCCGTTCACAAAAGGAAGAAGGGAAGAAAAGGATGAAAAGTGATCAGGTAAAAAAGGGAATGCAGCAGGCGCCGCACAGAAGCCTGTTTCATGCGCTTGGATTTACAGAGGAGGAAATGCAAAAGCCGATGGTCGGCATTGTAAGCTCCTATAATGAAATTGTTCCGGGACATATGAATCTCGATAAGATCGTCGATGCCGTAAAGCTCGGTGTTGCGGAGGCGGGCGGCGTGCCTGTCGTATTTCCGGCGATCGCGGTCTGCGACGGCATCGCGATGGGACATATCGGCATGAAGTACTCGCTTGTCACGAGAGATCTGATCGCCGATTCTACCGAGTGCATGGCGCTTGCGCACCAGTTTGACGCGCTTGTGATGGTGCCGAACTGTGATAAAAATGTGCCGGGGCTTTTGATGGCGGCGGCACGGATCAATGTGCCGACTGTATTTGTGTCGGGAGGTCCGATGCTCGCGGGGCGTGTGCGGGGGCAGAAGCGAAGCCTCTCCTCGATGTTTGAGGCGGTCGGCGCATATGCGGCCGGTACGATGACAGAGGAGGAGGTGCACGAATATGAGCAGAAGGTGTGTCCGACCTGCGGAAGCTGTTCGGGAATGTACACCGCAAATTCGATGAACTGCCTGACGGAGGCGCTTGGCATGGGGCTTGGCGGCAACGGTACGATTCCCGCCGTTTATTCGGAGCGTATCAGGCTTGCGAAGCATGCCGGCATGGCGGTCATGGAAATGTATCGAAGGAATCTCTGTCCGCGCGACATCATGACGAAGGAAGCGATCTTAAATGCGCTGACAGTTGATATGGCGCTTGGATGTTCAACGAATACGATGCTTCACCTTCCGGCGATCGCGCATGAGGTCGGCTTTGATTTTGATATCGCATTTGCAAATCCGATCAGTGAGAAAACGCCGAATCTTTGTCATCTGGCTCCGGCAGGTCCGACATATATGGAGGATCTCAATGAGGCGGGCGGCGTTTACGCGGTAATGAAGGAGCTTGACGGACTTGGACTGATACATAAGGATTGTATGACCGTGACAGGAAAGACTGTCGGAGAAAATATCAAGGACGCCGTCAATAAGGATACGGAGGTGATCCGCCCGGCAAAGCAGCCGTACAGCGTCACAGGCGGGCTTGCCGTATTAAAGGGCAACCTTGCGCCTGACGGAAGCGTGGTGAAGCGCTCGGCAGTCTGCGAGGAGATGATGGTGCATGAGGGACCGGCGCGTGTCTTTGACTGTGAGGAGGATGCGGTCGCTGCGATCAAGGGCGGCAAGATCGTTGCGGGAGACGTTGTCGTCATCCGCTACGAGGGTCCAAAGGGCGGTCCCGGAATGCGGGAGATGTTAAATCCGACCTCTGCAATCGCAGGCATGGGACTGGGATCTTCCGTGGCGCTGATCACAGACGGACGGTTTTCCGGCGCAAGCCGCGGCGCATCGATTGGTCATGTATCGCCGGAGGCGGCGGTGGGCGGACCGATCGCGCTTGTAAAGGAGGGGGATCGGATTTGTATTGACATTCCGCAGCTTTCTCTGACGCTTGCCGTTTCGGATGAGGAGCTGGCAGAAAGGGCTGCGGCATGGAAGCCGAGAGAGCCGAAGGTGACGAGCGGATATTTAAAGAGATATGCGTCTCTTGTGACCTCCGGAAACCGCGGCGCCGTGCTTGCATTAGAGACAGAGCAGCGGAGGTGAGAGAAGTGCAGGGCATAAGAGAAAAGGATGTGTTGGAAGGCGGAGTGGACAGGATGCAGTTGACGGGGGCGCAGATTGTGATCGAGTGCCTGAAGGAACAGGGGGTAGATACCGTATTCGGCTATCCGGGCGGAGCGATTTTAAATGTTTACGACGAGCTTTATAAGCATCGGGAGGAAATCCATCATGTTTTGACCTCGCATGAGCAGGGAGCGTCGCACGCCGCGGACGGATATGCCAGAAGCACGGGGAGAGTCGGCGTCTGCTTTGCGACAAGCGGACCGGGGGCGACAAACCTTGTCACAGGGATCGCCACTGCTTATATGGACTCTGTGCCAGTAGTCGCGATCACCTGCAATGTGACGGTGCCGCTGCTCGGCAGAGACAGCTTTCAGGAGATTGATATTGCAGGGATCACAATGCCGATCACGAAGCATAATTTTATTGTAAAGGATATAACGAAGCTGGCAGATACGATCCGCCGCGCGTTTTTGATCGCGCAAAAGGGGAGACCGGGTCCGGTGCTTGTCGATATTCCAAAAGACATCACGGCGGCAAAGACGGAATATACTTTTAAAAGAGCGCTGCCGATCACGCGTGTGACAGAGACGATCCGGGAGGAGGATTTAAAGGCGGCTGTCGAAATGATACAGGCGGCAAAGAAGCCTTATATTCTTGTGGGCGGCGGGGCTGTCATTTCCGGGGCAAATGAGGAGCTTGCCGAGTTTGTCAAAAGGCTGGATGCTCCCGTCTGCGATACGCTGATGGGAAAGGGGGCGTTTGACGGAACAGATGAGCGCTACACCGGAATGGTTGGAATGCACGGCACAAAGACCTCTAATCTGGGAGTCAGCCGCTGCGATCTTCTGATCGCCGTAGGCACGCGCTTTTCCGACCGGGTGGCGGGCAATGCGAAGAAGTTTGCGCATCAGGCAAAAATTCTCCAGTTCGACGTCGATCCTGTGGAGGTCAATAAAAATATTCAGGTGGACGCCTGCGTCATCGGGGATATTAAGGAGATTTTAGGACGGCTGAACAAAAAACTTCCGCAGATGGAGCATCAGGAATGGCTTGCGCAGGTGATGGAAAATAAGGTCAAATTTCCGCCAAGCTATGAGGCGGGCGCGCTCACCGGTCCGTTTTTGATGGAGGAGATTTATCGCGCGACAGGCGGTGAGGCGATCATTGTTACTGAGGTTGGTCAGCATCAGATGTGGGCGGCGCAGTATTACCGCTATCGGAATCCGCGGACCTTTTTGACCTCCGGCGGGCTTGGAACAATGGGCTATGGACTTGGCGCGGCGATCGGCGCGCAGGCGGCAAACCCGGGCAGACAGGTCGTCAATATTGCAGGAGACGGATGTTTTCGCATGAATATGAATGAGATTGCCACGGCAGTCAGGCAAAAGCTTCCGCTGATCGAGGTTATCGTCAATAACCATGTGCTCGGTATGGTGCGTCAGTGGCAGGATTTATTTTATGAAAAGCGTTATTCCGCGACAGTTTTAGATGATGGCGTGGATTTCGTAAAGCTGGCGGAGGCGATGGGCGCGACGGGGTATCGGGTGAGCACCTGCGCCGAGTTCCGCGAGGCGTTTCAAAAAGCGTTACAGGAGAAAATGCCTGTTGTCATTGACTGTATCGTCGACTGCGATGATAAGGTCTGGCCGATGGTCGCACCGGGAGCGGACATCAGCACGGCGTTTACGGCAGAGGATTTAAAGCAGAACAAAGAAAGGGGTTAGGGTATGGGCAGAGTGTACAATTTTTCAGCAGGTCCGGCAGTACTGCCGGAGGAGGTGCTGCGGGAAGCGGCAGATGAGATGTTAGATTATCGCGGCAGCGGGATGTCGGTGATGGAGATGAGCCACCGCTCAAAGGTTTACGACACTATCATCCGGGGGGCGGAGGAAACCTTGCGGGAGCTTTTGGAGATTCCCTCGAATTACCGCGTGCTGTTTTTACAGGGAGGCGCGTCCCAGCAGTTCGCGATGATTCCGATGAACCTGATGAAGCGGAAAAAAGCCGGCTACATCATCACCGGGCAGTGGGCGAAGAAGGCTTATCAGGAGGCGCAGCGTTATGGAGAAGCGGTAAAGCTTGCGTCCTCGGAGGATCGGAATTTTTCCTACATACCGGACTGCTCAAGGCTTGAGATACCGGATGATCTTGATTATGTACACATCTGCGAGAACAATACGATCTACGGGACGAAGTTTTGGGAGCTGCCGCATACGAACGGTCATACGCTGGTGGCGGATGTGTCCTCGTGTATTTTGTCAGAGCCGGTTGACGTGAGCCGTTACGGGGTGCTTTACGGCGGCGCGCAAAAAAATATCGGACCGGCGGGCGTAGTGATCGTGATCATCCGCGAGGACCTGATCACGGAGGACGTATTGCCCGGCACGCCGACGATGCTGACCTATAAGACCCATGCGGATAATGACTCTCTTTATAATACACCGCCGTGCTACGGTATTTATATCTGCGGCAAGGTATTTCAGTGGTTAAAGAAAATGGGCGGTCTTGCCGTGATGAAGGAGCAAAACGAGCAGAAGGCAAAGCTGCTTTATGATTTTCTTGATGAGAGCGCGATGTTTTCCGGCACAGTTGAGGCAAAAGACCGCTCGCTTATGAACGTGCCGTTTGTGACGGGGAATGCGCAGCTGGACGAAAAATTTATCAAAGAGGCGGCTTGTGCGGGCTTTGTGAATTTAAAGGGACACAGAAGCGTCGGGGGAATGCGCGCGTCTATTTATAACGCCATGCCAAGGGAGGGCGTGGAGAAGCTGGTAGTATTTATGAGAAAATTTGAGGAGGAGAATCGCCATGTATCGTTATAATTGTTTAAATCCGATCGCGGATGTGGGGCTTGCCTTGTTTTCCGCAGATTATGAGAAAACAGAGGAATTAAGGGATGCGGACGCGGTGCTTGTCCGCAGCGCATCAATGCATGAGACTGCTTTTTCGGAGCGTCTGGCAGCGATCGCCAGAGCCGGCGCGGGCGTCAATAATATTCCGCTGGAAGCCTGTACAAAACAGGGAATCGTTGTTTTTAACACGCCGGGTGCAAACGCCAATGGGGTCAAAGAGCTTGTGTTTGCCGGAATGCTTTACGCCTCCAGAGGCGTGATCGACGGCATCGGCTGGTGTCTGGAGAACAAAAATGATCCCAATATCGCAAAGACGGCGGAGACACAGAAGAAAAATTTTGCCGGAACGGAGCTTGCGGGGAAAAAGCTCGGCGTCATCGGTCTTGGCGCGATCGGCGTGCTCGTGGCGAACGCCGCGACGCATATGGGCATGGAGGTATACGGTTATGATCCGTACATTTCAGTCAGCGCGGCATGGAGCTTATCAAGAAGCGTCAGACACAGCAGTAATCTGGAAGAAATCTACCGTACCTGCGATTACATCAGTATTCATGTGCCGTTGCTTGAGGCAACAGAGAAAATGATCAATGCGGAAGCGATCGCGCTGATGAAGCCGACGGCGATCGTTTTAAATTTTGCCCGCGACCGGCTGGTGGATGAGGAGGCGATGGTTCAGGCGCTTGCCGCAGACAAGATCAAATGCTATGTCTCTGATTTTCCGAATCCGACAACGGTTGGGGCGAAGGGCTGTATCGTGACGCCGCATCTTGGCGCGTCTACGGCGGAGTCCGAGGATAATTGCGCGATGATGGCAGTGCGCGAGCTTCGCGATTATCTGGAAAACGGAAATATCATTCATTCCGTGAATTTTCCCGACTGCAACATGGCAGTCTGCATGACGGCCGGAAGAATCGGAATCCTGCATAAAAATGAGAGCGGTATGCTGAGCCGTTTTACGACGATTCTGGGTGATGCCGGGATGAATATCGACGGAATGGCGAATCGGGCAAAAGGAGATTACGCCTACGCGCTCATTGACGTAGACGCGGCAGTGACAGAGGAAGTATTGATGAAGCTTGGAGGACTTACCGGCGTGCTTAAGGTACGCAGGATCAAATAAATGAGGTACAGATAATGGTAAAGATCAGACCGTTTAAGAGCATCAGACCGCAGAGGGAGAAGGCAGAGCATATTGCTGCCCTCCCGTATGATGTTTACAACCGAAAAGAGGCAGCAGAATATGTCGCGGGACATCCCGAATCGTTTTTGAGGATCGACCGGGCGGAGACGCAGTTTCCCCTGTCAGTCGATCTGTATGACCCGCAGGTTTATCAAAAGGCGCACGACCTTCTCTGGGAGGCAGTTGGAAACGGAACCTTCCTGCAGGAGGACAAGCCGTGCTACTATATATATGAGATGACGATGGGGGGACGCGCACAGACGGGGATCGTGGCATGTGCCTCGGTGGATGATTATCATGAGCAGGTGATCAAGCGTCATGAGAATACGAGAGCCGAGAAGGAGGAGGACCGTATTCGTCATGTGGAGGCGTGCAGGGCGCAGACAGGTCCTATTTTTCTTGCCTACCGTGCGAATCAGGCGCTTCATGCATTGACCGCACAGGCAAAGGAGCAGGAGGCAGAATACGATTTTGTGGCGGAGGATGGCGTCAGACACCGTGTGTTCGTGATCCGTGATGATGATATGATCGCTCAAATATCGGCAGCCTTTGCGGAGATGGACGCCCTTTATATCGCGGACGGACATCACAGGGCAGCGTCGGCAGTGCGCGTCTGTGAGCGTTACCGGAAAAAATATCCGCAGAATACCGGAGAGGAGGAATTTCACTATTTCCTCTCGGTGCTGTTCCCGGATGATGAGCTGATGATCATGGATTATAACCGTGTCATCCGTGATTTAAATGGTTATTCCTTCCAGAATTTTTTGCATGAGGTGAAAGCGCGCTTTGATGTGACGGAGCTTACCGATGAGGAGGAAATGCGTCCGAAGGAGCGGGGGAGCTTTGCGATGTATTTAAAGGGACATTGGTTTTTGTGCAGGATCCGGCAGGAGGATCGCAGACCACAGGATCCGGTCGGGGATCTGGACGTTTCGATCCTGCAGGAGCGTCTGCTTGCTCCGGTGCTTGGCATCACAGAGCCAAAGACCGATTCCCGCATTGATTTTGTCGGCGGTATTCGGGGTGTGAAAGAGCTGGTGCGCCGCTGCGAGGAGGACTGTGCGGTGGCATTTGCAATGTATCCGACTGCGATCGGAGAATTATTTGCAGTGGCGGACGCCGGGCTTTTGATGCCGCCAAAGTCCACATGGTTTGAGCCAAAGCTCCGGAGCGGTTTATTTATCCATGCACTTGAGGAAATATAGACCTTGGAAAAATATAGACATTGGAAATAAGAAACGGAGGAACAGATGACGACAGGAGGCTTTTGGCTGCCGATCGCTGCGGCAGCGCCTGAAAATTTTCCGGACACGACAGAGGCGCTTGAGGCGTTCAATCATGCGCAGGAGAATCTGGCGGCGGTTGCCGAGAATCCGGGACTGCTGCGCACATGGCTGGAGGGACTTGTGCCCGATCTTTTAAATTTTGCGTTTCAGGTTGTACTGGCGGCATTCATCTATATCATCGGAGGCAAGATCATAAGGTGGGTGGTGAAGCTTGTGGTGCGCTCGATGGAGCGCTCCGATGCTGACGCCGGCGTGCGGCAGTTTGTAACGCCGTTGGTAAAATATACGCTCTATGTGATCTTGATCTTTATGATCATGGGACTGTTTGGCATTGCGACAACGTCAGCCGTGGCAGTGCTTGGGTCTGCGGGCGTTGCGATCGGCCTTGCGCTGCAGGGGAGCCTTTCTAATTTTGCGGGCGGCGTTTTGATCCTTTTGTTAAAGCCGTTTGTCGTGGGCGATTACATCATAGAGGACACCAATAAAAATGAGGGAACTGTCTCGGAAATCTCTATTTTTTACACAAAGCTTCTGACAGTCGATAATAAAATGATCGTGATACCTAACGGGATGCTCTCCAACAGCAGTCTGACGAATGTGACGCACATGGACAGACGGCGGATCGATCTGCTCGTTGGGATTGCCTACGAGGCAGATATACGCATGGCAAAGGATATTTTGCGAAAGCTTGCGCTCGCAGAGCCCGCGCGGCTGCCGGAGGAGGAGCCTGTCGTCTATGTTGATGCGCTTGGCGCGTCCTCGGTGGAGCTTGGCATGCGCGTGTGGGTCGGCGCGGCTGATTACTGGCAGGCGAGGTGGCGGCTGACCGAGCAGATCAAGTATGCGTTCGACGAGCATGGTATCTCGATTCCGTACCAGCAGATTGATGTACAAATTAAACAATAATATGCAAAAAATATTGACAGAAAAAGTGACATATGCTAAATTTAACCTATTAGACCATGGATGTTTGAAAAAGCATTCAGGAATGGGTATATTATAGAGGAGGATTTTTAGTTATGCAGCAGGGAACTGTGAAGTGGTTTAATGCAAAGAAGGGTTATGGATTTATTTCGGATGCAGAGGGAAACGATGTATTTGTACATTTTTCTGCACTGAACATGGACGGGTTCAAGGAATTAAAGGACGGCGAGCAGGTAGAGTTTGAGGTGACGGAGGGAGCGAAGGGACCGCAGGCTGCCAATGTAAGCCGGATTGCTTAATTTTTATGAAGCATAGATCTGTGAGAGACTAACCGAGAGGCTATCAGCGAAAACCGCCGATAGCCTCTTTTCATGACATAGGAAATTGCTTCGCGATCCTATGTCATGAAAACACACTTCGTGTGAGGATGCGCACTCGCATGAGCGGAAGTATTGCTCCGCAAACATGCTCGGCGCGGCAAAAGTGTGCTTCCTTTACAGTTTATCGGGGCGCGAGGATGTGAGAAGCACACTTTTGTTGACATAAGAGCGGCTCGCGAAGCGTGTCGCTCGTTGTTTCAGCATAGGAAATTGCTTCGCAATCCTATGTCATGAAAACACACTTCGTGTGAGGATGCGCACGTTTATTACTTTGGAGAGGAGAAACATATGCATATATCAGAGCTGGCAACATACGAGATATTGGAGGAGAAGGAGCTTTCGGATATTCATTCCACAGGCTATCGTCTGCGTCACAAAAAGAGCGGTGCAAGGATTACCGTGATCTCAAACGATGATGAGAATAAGGTGTTTTATATCGGCTTCCGCACGCCGCCCCAAAATTCGACCGGAGTGCCGCATATTATGGAGCACTCGGTCTTGTGCGGGTCGGAGAAATATCCGCTGAAAGATCCTTTTGTAGAGCTGGTGAAGGGCTCGTTAAATACGTTTTTAAACGCGATGACTTATCCCGATAAGACGCTCTATCCGGTCGCAAGCTGCAATGACACGGATTTTGACAATTTGATGGACGTCTATATGGATGCAGTGCTGCATCCGAATATTTATAAATATCGGGAGATTTTTGAGCAGGAGGGGTGGCATTATGAGCTTGAGGACGAAGCTGCTCCGCTTACAGTCAACGGTGTGGTTTACAATGAGATGAAGGGCGCGTTTTCCTCACCGGATGATATGCTGGGCGATGAGATCGTTGGCGCACTGTTTCCCGATACGGTCTACGCGCATAATGCGGGAGGCGACCCCAAGCATATACCGGAGCTTTCGTATGAGGAATATCTGGAATTCCACCGGAAGTATTATCACCCGTCAAATTCCTATATCTATCTGTATGGGGATATGGACATTGCAAAGAAGCTGCAATGGCTGGATGAGCAGTATTTAAGCGGCTATGAGAGCCGGGAGACGGATTCTGCCATTTCACTGCAGAAACCGTTTGCGCAGATGAAGGAGGTCATACGGGAATATCCGGTAGCGACCGGAGAGACGGAGGAGAATCAGACGTATCTGTCCTACAATGTGGCGGCGGGGACACTGCTTGACGCGACGCTTTATCAGGCGCTTGATATTTTAGATTATGCGCTTGTTTCCGCACCGGGAGCTCCGGTCAAAAAGGCACTCCTAGAGGCGGGGATCGGAAAAGATATTTCCGGCGGTCACGATTACGGAACACGGCAGATGGTATGCTCCATTGTGGCGAAAAATACAAATCTTTCCGAGAAGGAGCGTTTCCTCTCAGTGATTTTTGAGACGTTAAGGCAGCAGGTGCGGGACGGAATTGATAAGCAGGCGCTGCTTGCAGGGATCAGCAGCTTGGAATTCCGATTCCGCGAAGCGGATTACGGGCAGTTTCCAAAGGGACTGCTTTACGGTATCATTTGTATGGATAGCTGGCTTTATGACGAAGCGAAGCCATTTCTTCATCTGGAGGCGCTCTCGGTCTACCGTTTTTTGAAGGAGCAGATAGACACCGGATATTTTGAGGATTTGGTCCAGAAGTATTTTTTGGACAATCCGCATGCGGCGCTTGTTGCTGCAGTGCCGAAAAAGGGGCTTGCGGCAGAGAGGGACGAGGCGCTGCGGCAGAAGCTGGCGGAATATAAAGCGTCCTTGTCAGAGGAGCAGAAAAGAGAGCTTATGGAGCGTACGAAGCGGCTGCGGGAGTATCAGGATGCGCCGACCGCAAAGGAAGATCTGGCAAAGCTTCCGATGTTAAAAAGAGAGGATCTGAAAAAGAAGGCAGCGCCGCTTTGCAATCAGGTTGTGATGGCGCACGAGACGGTGATCGTGCATCATCCGATGTATGCAAACGGTATTGATTACCTGACGTTTTTGTTTGATATTCGCGACTGGAAGCCCGAGGAGCTTGCGTATCTTGGTATTTTGAAAAACGTGCTTGGCTATGTAGATACGGCGAAACATGATTATGCTGCGCTTGCGAATGAAATTAATCAAAAGACGGGCGGTATCGGAAGCAGCATCGGTATTTATCCGCATATCAAGGAATGGGATGCGATCGGACTTTTTTATGAGGTGAGGGTCAAGACGCTTGCGGAAGGGCTTTTCGATGCCATGGGTCTGACGAAGGAGCTGCTTTTGACGTCAAAGCTGACCGATGGAAAGCGACTGTATGAGATTTTGGGAGAGTTAAAATCAAGGCTTGCACTGGCGTTTAGCTCCTATGGTCATATTGTCGCGTCCACGCGCGCGACCTCCTATTTTTCCAGAGCCAGTTATTATCAGGACGCTCTGGGCGGCATTGCCGGATACCGTGTCATTGCAGATTATGAGGAGCATTTTGCGGAGAAGAAGGCAGAGCTGATCGAAAAGCTGCAGGAGATGGTGCGGCGCATCTTTACAAAAGACCGCCTGATGGTCAGCGTGACCTGTGAGGAGAAGGATTTTTGCGATGTAGTACATGCCGTGGAGGAATTGCGGGAGGAGCTTTATGAGCCGCAGGAGGATGGGATCGGAGCGCTGTCTGAGGTTTCCTATGAAATGCGCAACGAGGGCTTTATGGATGCTTCACAGGTGCAGTATGTGGCGCGCGCCGGAAATTACGCGGCGCACGGATATGCGTATCACGGCGCGCTTCGGATTTTAAAGGTCATTATGGGCTATGAATATCTGTGGAATAATGTCCGTGTCAAGGGCGGGGCGTACGGCTGCATGAATCAGTATCTGCGTAACGGAGACGTATATTTTGTTTCCTACCGCGATCCGAATCTTGCGGCTACAAATGAGGTGTATGAGAAGATACCGGATTATGTGAGGAATTTTACGGCAGATGAGGATGAGATGACAAAATATATCATCGGAACGGTCAGTGACCTTGACGCGCCGTTAAATCCAAGCGCAAAGGGAGCGCGCTCAATGACAGCGTATCTGCAGGGGCTTACCTATGAGGACATCCAAAAGGAGCGGGATGAGATTCTTGGAGCCACCGATGCAGATATACGGGCGTTTGCCGGGCTGCTTGAGGCGGTGCTCTCCGACGGTGCGTTTTGCGTTGTCGGCGGGGAGGAGGTCCTTCGCAGAAACAGCGGGATGTTTTTGCACTTGGAACCTGTTACACAGAGGGCAGATACAGCAGAGGAAGGGATAGAGTAGATGAACGAAAGCTTTAAATCAGGATTTGTGACGATCATTGGGAGACCGAATGTAGGAAAATCAACGCTGATGAATCATTTTATCGGACAAAAAATCGCGATTACTTCCAATAAGCCGCAGACGACGAGAAACCGTATCCAGACAGTCTACACGGACAGGGAGCGGGGGCAGATCGTATTTTTGGATACGCCTGGCATTCATCAGGCAAAGAATAAGCTGGGCGAATATATGGTGAATGCCGCGGAGCATACGCTTAGCGAGGTGGATGTTATTTTGTGGCTGGTCGAGCCGTCCAATTTTATCGGGGCAGGCGAGCAGCACATTATCCGGCAGCTCAAAAAGACAAAAACGCCTGTGATTCTCGTGATCAATAAGGTGGATATGACCGATCGCGATAAGATACTGGAATTTATCGACACCTACCGCAAGGTCTATGATTTTGCGGAGATCGTTCCGGCGTCGGCGCTGCGCGGGCAGAATACCGATACGGTGCTTGAGATGATCTTTAAGTATCTGCCGTACGGACCGATGTTTTATGATGAGGAGACGATCACCGACCAGCCGGAGCGCGCGATCGTTGCGGAAATCGTCAGGGAGAAGGCGCTTCATGCGCTGGATGATGAGATTCCGCACGGCATCGCCGTCTATATCGATCAGATGAAGGAGCGAAAGGACAAAAATCTGATCGATATTGATGCCACGATCGTCTGCGAGCGTGATTCCCATAAGGGGATCATTATCGGAAAGGGCGGCGCAATGCTAAAGAAGATCGGTTCCAATGCCCGCTATGAAATGGAGCGTCTGCTGGATGCGAAGGTGAATTTAAAGCTTTGGGTGAAGGTGAGAAAGGACTGGAGGGATAGCGACACGATGCTGCGTAATTTCGGTTACAGGCAGGAGGATATTTAAGGGAGCCCTCTGCCAATTTTTCACTGGTATAGAAGCACAGACCTGCGGAGAACCTAACAGTAAACAGAAAGCTTGACCAAAGAAGAAAGGGATGGCCGAAAAACGGGAGGGTGATCGCATGGATAAAGCATGGATGGAATTTACGGCGAGCGGAAAAGTCGAGGATTATCTGCGCTATAAAAACAGCACGGCGAAGCAGGATGCGCCGGATCGCAGGGAGAAAGAGAGACCGGATGGGACAGAATATCGTAGTGACCGGAATGGTCTTACAGGTAATGCCGATTGGCGAGTATGACAAAAGAATTACGCTCCTGACGAAGGAGCAGGGGAAGCTTACGGCATTCGCACGGGGCGCAAGGCGGCAGAACAGCCAGCTTTTAGCCGCGGCGAATCCATTTTCCTTCGGAGAGTTTGAGCTCTTTGAGGGGAGGAGCTCCTACACGCTGGCAAAAGCGTCGATCCAGAACTATTTCAGGGAATTGACGGAGAACTTTGCCGTTACATATTATGGATTTTATTTTTTGGAATTTGCCGACTATTATTGTCAGGAAAATAATGACGAGCGGGAAATGCTCAAGCTTTTGTACCAGTCGCTTCGGGCGCTGCTGAGCGATTCCTATGAAAACCGTCTGGTACGGAGCATTTTTGAACTGAAGGCGCTTGCGATAAACGGGGAGGCGCCTCATGTTTTTTCTTGTGTAAGATGCGGAAAAAAGGAGAACCTTCTTTGGTTTTCGCAAAGGAGGTCGGGCGCGCTTTGTGCGGACTGCAGACAGGAGGAGCCGGATGCCACACGTCTGATGGAATCTACGATGTACACGATGCAGTATATTATCTCGTCGGACGTTGCAAAATTGTATCGGTTTTCCGTAAGCGCCGAGGTATTGGCAGAGCTGCAGAGGCTGCTTGCGGATTATCTGAACCGGCATGTCGGACATTCCTTTCAGTCATTAAAGATCCTTCTTGAGACAGAGCGGATGAGTGTTTCCACAGATTTTACAGGTTGAAATCACATTTTGAACATAGTATAATAGCATGTATTCCTTTATGAAAAATAAAGATTTTATAAAGCAGAAGAATGGAGAATGATTTATGAAAAAGTTAGGGTGCATGGTACTTATGCTGTGCATAGGTCTGCTCGCCGGCTGCGGTACGGCGCTGGAGAGCGAAAAGAGTGTTGTCTACATCGGGAAAAACGGCTCCGTAACATCTCTGGATGTGGAGGAGCTTACAGAGAGCTACTACGATACGGCAGAGCTTGAGAGCTTTGTACAGGAGGAGGTAGCGGCATATGAGGCACAGAACGGAAAAGGAACGGTAAAGCTGGATGAGCTGACTGTTGAGGAGGGAACGGCAAAGCTTCGGATGAAATATAAGACGCCGGAGGATTATACGGCATTTAACGGAATTGAACTGTATCAGGGAACGGTGATCGATTCCCTGTCTGCAGGCTATGTGTACGACGGTCCGTTTGTGCGCGTGGAGAACGGCACAGCCAAGGGAGAGGCGACAAAGCGCGATATTTATGAGCAGGAGGACCTAAAGGTCGTGATCATACGCGCAAATACAGATGTTTTGGTAGATGGGAAAATCTGCTATGTTTCGAGTGAAAATGTAGCGCTTACAGGGGCGGACAGCGTCTCGATCCGCGAGGGCTATTATCTGGATCCGGGTACGGCTGCATCCGGAACGGAGTCGGTTGCGGCGTCGGGGCAGGCAGAGAGCACGGAGTTTATGGCAGACGTGCAGCAGCCGGAAGAAGGCGGTTCGTTTGAGACGGACGTTTATACATTTATTGTATATAAGTAAACAGGTGGAGCAAAAGAAAGCAGGAGTGAGAGTATGGAAAAATCAATGGAAAAAATCGTAGCGCTGGCAAAATCAAGGGGATTTGTATATCCAGGATCCGAGATTTACGGAGGTCTTGCCAATACATGGGATTACGGAAATCTTGGCGTAGAGCTTAAGAACAATGTAAAAAGGGCATGGTGGCAGAAGTTTATTCAGGAGAATCCTTACAATGTAGGAGTAGACTGCGCGATCCTGATGAATCCGCAGACGTGGGTGGCGAGCGGCCATCTCGGCGGTTTTTCCGATCCGTTGATGGACTGCAAGGAGTGTCATGAGCGTTTCCGGGCAGATAAACTGATCGAGGATTTTGCAGAGGAGAAGAAGCTTGAGCTGAAGGGCTCGGTAGACGGATGGACACAGGAGGAGATGAGGAACTTCATCGAGGAGCATCAGATTCCCTGTCCGACCTGCGGCAAGCATAATTTTACAGATATCCGTCAGTTCAATCTGATGTTTAAGACGTTTCAGGGCGTGACAGAGGATGCGAAGAACACGGTTTATTTAAGACCGGAGACGGCGCAGGGGATTTTTGTGAATTTTAAAAATGTGCAGAGAACCTCCCGCAAGAAGCTTCCGTTTGGGATCGGACAGATCGGAAAATCGTTCCGCAATGAGATCACACCAGGGAACTTTACCTTCCGTACGCGTGAGTTTGAGCAGATGGAGCTCGAATTTTTCTGTGAGCCGGGAACAGATATGGAGTGGTTCCAGTACTGGAGGGGCTTTTGCCGTGACTGGCTGCTTACGCTTGGGATCAAGGAGGATGAGATGCGTCTGCGTGATCATTCTCAAGAGGAGCTTTGCTTCTACAGCAAGGGGACGACGGACATCGAGTTCTTATTCCCGTTTGGCTGGGGAGAGCTTTGGGGAATTGCCGACAGAACTGATTATGATCTAAAGCAGCATCAGGAGGTGTCGGGAGAGGATATGACGTACTTTGATGACGAGAAGAATGAGCGGTATGTGCCGTACGTTGTGGAGCCGTCGCTTGGTGCGGACCGTGTCGTTTTGGCATTCCTTTGCGCAGCGTATGACGAGGAGAACATCGGTACGGAGGAGAAGCCGGATATGAGGACTGTGCTTCATTTCCATCCGGCGCTTGCTCCGGTGAAGATCGGCGTGCTTCCGCTCTCTAAGAAGCTTTCCGAGGGTGCGGAGAAGATCTATGCGCAGCTTTCTAAGAATTATAACTGTGAGTTTGATGACAGAGGCAATATCGGAAAGCGTTACAGAAGACAGGATGAGATCGGAACACCGTTCTGTGTGACCTATGATTTTGAGTCCGGGACGGACGGCGCTGTGACGGTGCGCGACCGTGATACCATGGAGCAGGAGCGCATTAAAATAGAAGAACTGGATGCTTATTTCGCAAAGAAATTTGCATGGTAAAGAAGACAGGGCTGAGTGGAGAGGAAAATGGAGCGGATAAAAGGGCTTTGGAATAAGATTTCGTATGAGGTCATAATTTTTGTGATCCTGCAGTTTCAGTTTCTGACCGGAAGGGCTTTGGATTTACAGGGGTGGTCCGCCGCATGGTGCGCGATGGATTACTCAATGGGAACCGGATCAAGATTTTTGATCGGAACGATCTACCGTTTGTTTTACGGGGATTACCTTTTTGAGTCGGTCGCATATAAATATGTCGGAGTCGGCATTATGCTGACGATCACTGTTCTGGCGCTTGTGCTGGGTCGTCTGCTGCGGAAAGCGATGACTGCGCTGCCTTCGGCAAAGCATGCAGTGCTTGGGACAGTTCTGCTTTATCTGGCTGCGCCGTTTTCCATTGCCTATGTGTGGAATGAGCAGAACCTGGGACGTCTGGACGTGTATTTGCTCCTAATCGTCCTATTGGCGATTCTGGCGGCGCTTGGGGTGAAAAATGTGTATGCGCGGATGGCTGTTTATACGCTGCTTGGCATAACGGGGCTTGCAATCCATCAGGGCTTTGCATTTTTATATTATCCGATGATTCTTGTTTTGATGTGTTATGATGTATTTTGTGACAATCAGATACATATCCGCCCATTGATCGCTGCGGTTATCTCGGGATTGCTGAATGTGGCGGCGGCAGTCTGGTTTCAGTTTTACAGCAGCGTCAATTTTGCAACGCCGGAGGAGATGGTGGAGTTTCTGCAGCAGCGGACCAATCTGGAAATTTCCGAATACGCGGTGTTTCTGGAATATTTCGGCAGTATGGAGTATCAGCTCGAGCATGTGACAAAAGGATTTTTTCAGGGCGACGAAGCGCCGTTGGCTCATCTGCTGTTAATTCTTTTGATCCTTGCTCCGGTTTTGGCGCTCTATGCGCTTGTCTGGAGAGATGTCTTCCGCTATCTGAGGGCAACCGGTGCAAAGCTTTATCGAACGCCCTATGTTTATGCTGCTCTTGCGCATTTATGTTTTGTGCCGATGTTTGTGATCCATGTGGACTGGGGACGGCATCTCGCTCCGCTGTTTGCGATGGAAATATTTTTCTTTCTGTTCTATCTGGCGAAGCGGGATCGGGCGATGGTGTATGCATATGAGCAGATGGCAAGGCGGATACGAAAATACCCGTGGGGATTCGTGCTGGCTTTGGTGTGGCTTGCGATGCTCGACAGCTTCGGCGCGCGGGAGTTTCAAAAACAGGCGAGTATGCTTTATGATTTTCTGCGTTATGGATTCCATATTGATTGAGCAAAACGGAATGCGTGCGGAATATCTGCACAGCGCTTAAGGACAGTTGTTTCAGACAAATATATAGTTGGTATATGCAAGGGAGGATTCCCGCTTTCATGCTTTGCATCGTTGGCGGCGGATGCCTCCCATTTCTGTTGACATAAGAGCAGCTCGCGAAGCGTGTCGCTCGTTGTTTTTGTCCGGTGGGAGCGTTGCTTGAGGGCTGTGGTTTGGCAGGATAGAACAAACGCCCCATTCCCGCGGACTTTGCATCAAAAATGAAAGAAGCTTGCGGCAAGAGGAGGGAACGTTTGAACGTCTCTTGGAATTTTCTATGGAACATCGGACTTTCGAGTAATCAAGATGAGTTTTATTATATGAAACATGGTTTTGTATTGTAAAATATAAACAAAACAGGAAAAAAATTGGAGAAAAAATTGTTGCTATTTAGTAAAATTATGTTATGATAAATATGTGCGTTTTCAAACACATACATAGTTCACAGCGATAGAGGAACCGCAGAGGTTTCCTATTGGAAGAATAGTAAGTTTAGGAGGAATTATCAAAATGGCAAACAAATGGGTGTATTTGTTTACAGAGGGCAACGCGAGCATGCGTGAACTTCTTGGCGGTAAAGGTGCGAATCTTGCCGAGATGACAGGCTTGGGACTTCCGGTGCCGCAGGGCTTTACAATTACGACAGAGGCTTGTACTCAGTATTATGAGGACGGCAGAGAGATCAATGCAGAGATTCAGGGACAGATCAACGAGTATATCGGAAAGATGGAAGAAATTACCGGTAAGAAGTTCGGCGATAAGGAGAATCCGCTGCTTGTATCCGTTCGCTCAGGAGCAAGAGCATCCATGCCGGGTATGATGGATACCATCTTAAATCTTGGATTAAATGAGACAGTAGTGAACGTCATCGCTGAGAAGTCAGGCAATGCACGCTGGGCATGGGACTGCTACAGAAGATTTATCCAGATGTATTCTGACGTTGTTATGGAGGTCGGCAAGAAGTATTTCGAGGAGCTGATCGATAAGATGAAGGCAGAAAAGGGCGTTACGTTTGACGTAGATCTGACTGCTGATGATTTAAAGGAGCTTGCTTCCCAGTTTAAGGCTGAGTACAAGGAGAAGATCGGACAGGATTTCCCGGACGATCCGAAGGAGCAGTTGATGGGAGCGATCAAGGCTGTATTCCGTTCCTGGGACAACCCTCGCGCGAATGTGTACCGTCGTGACAATGATATTCCGTATTCTTGGGGAACAGCCGTAAACGTACAGTCTATGGCGTTCGGTAATATGGGAGACGACTGCGGTACAGGCGTAGCGTTCACAAGAGATCCGGCGACCGGAGAGAAGAAGCTGATGGGCGAGTTCCTTGTAAATGCACAGGGTGAGGACGTTGTTGCGGGTGTCCGTACGCCGATGCCGATCGCAGAGATGGAGGAGAAGTTCCCGGAGGCATTTGCACAGTTTAAAGAAGTATGTGCAAACCTTGAGAAGCACTACAGAGATATGCAGGATATGGAGTTCACGGTTGAGAACAAGAAGCTCTACATGCTGCAGACAAGAAATGGTAAGAGAACTGCACAGGCTGCGTTAAAGATCGCCTGTGATTTAGTAGACGAGGGTATGAGAACAGAGGAAGAAGCTGTTGCAATGATCGACCCGCGTAATTTAGATACATTATTGCATCCGCAGTTTGATGCAAAGGCATTAAAGGCTGCGACGCCGTTAGGAAAAGGTCTTGGCGCATCACCGGGAGCTGCCTGCGGTAAGGTTGTATTTACAGCAGATGACGCTGTTGCATGGGCAGAGAAGGGTGAGAAGGTCGTTCTGGTACGTCTTGAGACTTCACCGGAGGATATTACCGGTATGAAGGCTGCGCAGGGTATCTTAACTGTCCGCGGCGGTATGACGTCCCACGCTGCCGTTGTTGCGCGTGGTATGGGTACCTGCTGTGTATCCGGCTGCGGCGACATCGCTATGGATGAGGAGAATAAGAAGTTCACACTTGCCGGAAAGACATTTACTGAGGGCTCTGAGATTTCCATCGACGGTACGACAGGAAATATCTATGAGGGTCTGATTCAGACTGTGGACGCTACGATTGCCGGAGAGTTCGGAAGAATCATGGCATGGGCTGACAAGTATCGTACCTTAAAGGTGCGCACCAATGCAGATACGCCGGCAGACGCAAAGAAAGCACGCGAGCTTGGCGCAGAGGGTATCGGACTTTGCCGTACCGAGCATATGTTCTTTGAGGAGGACAGGATCGCTGCATTCCGTGAGATGATCTGTTCGGATACCGTAGAGGAGAGAGAGGCAGCGCTTGATAAGATCCTTCCGTATCAGCAGGGAGATTTCGAGGGCTTGTTCGAGGCTCTTGAGGGCAATCCGGTTACGATTCGTTTCCTGGATCCGCCTCTGCATGAGTTTGTTCCGACCGATGAGGAGGATATTAAGAAGCTTGCGGCTGCACAGGGCAAGAGCGTTGAGGTGATCAAGAATATCATTACCTCTCTGCACGAGTTCAACCCGATGATGGGACACAGAGGCTGCCGTCTTGCAGTTACTTATCCGGAGATTGCAAAGATGCAGACAAAGGCTGTCATCCGTGCAGCGATCAATGTACAGAAGGCACATGCTGACTGGAAGGTAAAACCGGAAATCATGATCCCTCTTGTATGCGAGATCAAGGAGTTAAAGTTCGTAAAGAAGCTTGTGGTTGAGACAGCAGATGCTGAGATCGCAGCAGCAGGCGTAAAGCTTGAGTACGAAGTAGGTACA
>ERZ772969.621-NODE-621-length-32258-cov-40.109648_pt1 | contig 32258 bp, 24 predicted proteins | sample MGYA00511676_ERZ772969 | MGnify/ENA primary metagenome ERZ772969 (study PRJEB29015, sample SAMEA2737651) | human gut metagenome | biome: human gut; feature: human-associated habitat; material: faeces | place: China | collected 2012 ... | reverse complement strand
GCAAATCGTCTACTACAATGGCTCCTGGTACAAATACCTTGGTGAGCTTGAGCACCTCATTGCCGGGGATTCTCCTGAGAACGATGGCGGTGTATGGTCGGCTGCAAACCCTACAGGGAAATGGTCGAACATCGGTGACGCGGCTCTTCGCTCAAACCTGGGTTCCAGCGAAGAGGGAATGGGAGGCTCTCTGGTAAGACTGACCAGCGGCGGAACAGTACAGCAAGCTATCAAGTGGGTCACACCGGAGATGTTTGGAGCCGTGGGAGATGGTGTTGCTGACGATTCTGATGCATTGCAAGCTGCAATGAATGCTTGTGTTGATTTCGTGTGGCAGGGAAATGTTTCTGATACTGATGATCATGGGGCAACTGTTAAATATTATTTGATGCTGCCGGGGAGGTATCGTTTTACCAGAACTATGATAATTCCTCCTTATCTCCGAATGAGTGGAATTGCACAATCTTATTTGGGCGACCCAGCGAATAATTTCACAAAGTTCATACCAGATTTTTCCATGCAGGATGGTTATGCGTTTGAATCACTAAACTTTGACCAAACAGGTACGCACACGGCAAAGGTTGACTCATATTCTGCCAGTGCGAGCGACAGGAGAGAAATCACGCGCTGCCCTGGGTTACTGTTGGGGAATTTCTCCGTTGTTGCTGGGGACAATACTTCCCTGAAGGGGATTTTTAATTTCCGCCTCACACACGGGGGTGTACTCAAGAGCATCTGTGCCCGCATTACAACCAAAGCAGCAGTTGGGGCGAACCTCACCTGTACGTGGAATGGTGCATTCAGGGATTGCATTTTCCGCACTGCCACCATTAGCCTCACGATGCGCAATAACGTTACGACCTGGCTGTTTGATAACTGCTACTTCCAGACTACCCAGGGGCCAAACCCACTTCCGTGGTTTACTGATTTCCCTGAATTCTATGGGTATTCAACAAGACAAGCCTGGACAGCTTGTGTGGCTGGTTCATGGTCATCCCCACATTTTAAGGATTGCACACTAGAAAACTCTCAAAATGGCTACAGGCTTCACAGATGCCAGGGCGGTTCCGAGCACGGAACTTACTTTGAGAATATCGAGGAAGAATGCTACGCCCTCATGGAGTGCGTAATGAGTATGACCCCTGGTTATTTTTACAATAACAAAGGGGCAGCAGCTACTACACGCATGGTGTTTTTGTCAGGGTCTGCTGCAAACTCAGCAAGTATTGACATGACCAATACTAACTACTTTAGCCAGACTGTTGACCCATATAACTGCCCTGGCTCTAGTAAGTTGGTTGTAAAACATGCTGGTGACATGCGAACCAGGATGAAAATTGCCTCCCCAGATAAGGTTATCTTCAACTGTTTCTCCCGGTTCACTGGGTACTGTGACGTATATGTGTCTGCATCTGGTGACGATAGTTATAACGGATACAGCTCCAGCTACCCGGTCAAGACATTACAGGAGGCGCTCCTCCGCTGTAAGCCTAACTATAAAAACAGGATTTATATTGCCGCTGGGCAGACAGTGAGCACCACTACTTACTACTCTGACGGTCTTCAGCCTAACCGTAAATTTTTCCAGAATTACGATATTCAGGTAATTGGCGATGCTACAACAAGACCTACACTCGTAATTGGCGAGGCTGCTGGGTGGTTATCAGGGATAGGTCTGCGAGATGGTAGAATATCCTTTAGTTATATTAATATAACGCTGACGCTATCGTCCTCCACCAGTGACGCGGCAACTGCATTTGGCGGATTAGTTTATGTTTATGGCGATTGCAACGTGTCACTTAATAGTTGTGCGATTTCGGGAAGCGATGTCACGTATCCACCTTTCCTTGTTTCTCCAGCGCAATACCCCGGCAGCGTGAAAATATCATTGAATGCGTGCGCCTTATCAAACATGAACCTTGTCCAAGGGGCAGGAATAAGCGGCCTTGTACTTGCTTATATCCTCAACCACGCTTCCTGTACTTTTTCGTCAGTTGCCGAAGGTATTACAGCCGGTAAAATTTATTCGCGTGCAATCGCTTGAGGAGATAAAAATGACATTTACAGTATCAAAACAGTGTTCAGTTGTTAAAAACTATCCCGAACTTGGAATAGTTAGTCCATCAGATAGCGAAATGGTAACAACAACTTATGAGGCTATTATGGTGAATTCTGTAGCCGCAGGGGTAGCTGAGGTTCAGTTCAGTGTAAAAGCTGACGGGATCGGTGAAGGGATAATTACATATTCCTTCCCTCATGAAGGATTAGATAACCTTCTGGGGCAAGCAGAAATGGCACTACAAAATACTCTGGCTAATCAATAGTGGAAACCCGCCATTACTGGCGGGATAATTAATTACAATAAATCGTTTTTCAAGGCTGCCTCTGCGGCCTCAAGAGGGTTTCCGTTACCAGCCCACCCAAATTCAAAATCCCTTTCGCCCGCTACGGAACACCCTGGAGTGGACATACTGTAGGTGGCAATACCCAGTTGCCCGTAAACACTTTTTATCCCTTAAGCCAAAGCAGGGAAGCCAGCTGCTTATACAGCACGGCGGCGGGACGGAACTTGCCACGCTGAGAGGAAAGGCGCTGATTACCGAAGATGGCGAAGCGATCGAGGGCGAAGCCCTGGACGATGTTACTGTCATCGGCGTCGTGACGTTTACTATCTGCGATGTTCGCCAGGACAATGCGGTTGTTTAGTTGCTGTCAATTGATGGAAGATTTCGTGTGGCAGGCGTCTTGGGGCATGGGTGGGGCATGAGAAATCGGTAAAATTCGCCAAATATTGCAAACAACGCATATTGGTTGCTATCTCCAGCCATTAAAAATGGCGCTCCTGGACGATATTTGTCGATTTTTAAATTTCCAGCGTCACCGTGGTGACGTGGCGGGTTTCGCAGATACTTGGCCGCGCCGGCGTCAGATGCGCCAGCTCCCGGTCAAGCAGCGTCCGGTTGCCGGAGACCCGATCCAGGCCAATATAATCCTGTTCAAAATACGCCTGCCAGCTTAGGTGCGTCTTGCGCGCCAGCGGATGATCGTGCCGACAGGCGGCCACATAGCGGTCGTCGGCAAGAGGGGTGAATTCGATACTGGCTGGCAGGTTTTTGGCAAAGCAGAGGCCAAAGTCAGCCTGTCCGCTGCTGACCGCCTCGATCACATTCCCGACGCTGCTGTCAATCAACCGGATGCGCACCTGGGGATAACGCGCCTGAAAGCTGCGGATGATTTCCGGCATAAAGTAGTAGGCGGCGGAAGGCACTGTCGCCACCGTCACCAGCCCGGTGCGCGCCTTGCTGACCTGGCTGATATCCGCCAGCACCGTCTCGACATGGGCCAGCAGCTGCTCCGAACGTTCGGCAAAATTTTGCCCATACAGCGTGAGGGTCACCCGCCGGGTGGTGCGATCGAACAGCCGGTTGCCCAGCGCCGTCTCCAGCTTTTCGATGCGTCGGCTAAGGGCCGACTGCGACAGGCAGATGGATTCGGCCGCCAGCCGAAAACTGCCATATTCCATCAGGGCGCGAAAGGCGTAGAGATCGTTGAAGTCAAAATTTACGGGCATGGCGGCATCCTTATCGGCTCTCTGGCGCCATCGCCCCGTCCGGCGAGGGGCGATGGCGGGTAGCATATCGGGCAGGACTTCGGGCGCGCGGGAAACCGCGCGCCAGGGCTTACACCTTAAGCAGTTTTACCGTGGCATCGATATCGATTTCGTCTTCCGAAAAGATCAGGGTTGTCCCCTGAAAGGTGGTGATCGCCAGCTTTTTCACCGAGCGCATCTCTCCCGGCTGCACCGTGGCTTTTGGCCGGATGCTGTTCATCAGCAGCCCGACCGACAGCACGGCGTTTTCTTTATCGACGCGGGTCTCGACCGGCTCTTCTTCCCGGTACACCACATAGGATTTGATGGAGGTCAGCTTCAACCGCTCGCCGGCAATATAGATATATTTGCTTTCCGGAATGACCTTCACCGCGTAGGCCGACAGCCCTTTATTGTTGGTGGTAGGTTCGAAAGTCACCGCCGCGTCTTTCTTGATAAGATCAGGATTGGCGACCTTAATCACGTGAAAATAACGATTTTCGCCGTTTTCATCTTTGATAAATCCAAAACCTTTATCTTTAAACCACGTTGTGATTGTTCCGTTCATCGCCATTACCGTATTACTCGTTGGTTAACACAAATTTTGCAGCGCGCAGTGTAAAGCACATTGCCTGTACAGGCCATGCCTTTGCGATAAGTGTGGGTGATAAATGACGCCGCCGCGAGGGCGGATTGTGCGCCAGCATCGTGCCGCTGGGCAAAATGGGGTACTATCGCCAGCCACTCCTTCTTCGGGCCGCCTGATGTCCACCATTATCGATACCTTTGTCGCGCCGCCGTGTCGCGAACAGATCACCCTCTTGTATCAGGACGAACACCTGGTGCTGATCAATAAGCCCGCCGGGCTGCTGAGCCTGTCGGGCAAAGATCCGCGCAACCTCGACTCCGTGCATCATCGGCTGGTACAGCGCTTTCCGGGCTGCACCCTGGTGCACCGCCTGGACTTCGGCACCTCCGGCCTGATGGTGATCGCCCGCAACAAGGGCATTAACGCCTTGCTGTGCCAGCAGTTCAGCCAGCGCACGGTGGACAAGGTCTATACGGCGCTGCTGTGCGGCCACCTGGCGGAAGACGAGGGGATAGTGGAGGCGGCAATCGCCAAAGATCCGGCCCGTTTCCCGCGCATGGCGCTCTGCGCCCGCCACGGCAAACCGGCGCGTTCGCGCTATCGGGTCATAGACCGCCTGTATCAGGCGCGAGAAGGCGAGAGGGCGCTGGCGTTAACCCGGGTGACGCTCACCCCGGAGACCGGACGGACCCATCAGCTGCGTATTCACTGCCAGCTGCTGGGCTATCCGATCCTTGGCTGCGATCTGTACGGTGGCCGGGAGCTGCCCGGCACGGAATGCGCTCCGCGGCTGATGCTGCACGCCAGCGAACTGCGTTTTGTCCACCCCGTCAGCCATGAGCCGATGCATATCCAGCAGGCGAGCCCGTTTTGATCGCCCGCGGCGGGAAAGCCCGGGGTTACCACATCAGATCGTCGGGCACCTTAAAGTCGGCGTACGGATCGTCTTCATCCTGCTCATCCTGACTCAGGGCGCTGTGCAACACGATGCTGCTGGCGTCGCGCTGGGCAATTTTCTCAGCCACTACCGCCGGAATAATCGCATATTCACCTTCGGGCTTGTTATCCACCGCCAGGCGGGCAATCGCCAGACGGCCGTTAATCAGCTGGGTCTGGGTGGGCTTGTCGACCATGATTTTTTTGATCAGATTATTATCGGTAAAGTTAAAGCCGATATCGCCCCGGGCGACCGTAATGCGGTTCATCTCGATCAGCTGCTTCACCTGGGCTTTATACTCTTTCGCCAGCACCGCCTGCTTTTGCTGCTCGCTAAGCTGTTTATCACGCTCCAGCTGGGCTTTTTTATTTTCTTCCACCGCTTCCCGGGCCTCACGGGCCTGAACGCGGGATTTTTTCGCCGTCCTCTGGACTTTAGCCATTTTTTTGCTGCTGACCAGGCCGGCTTTGAGCATCTGCTCTTGTAAGGTGAGTTTTGTCATCTGCGTGTCTGAAACTGAGGAAACATCTGGCAAGTATACCTGCATTGGCAGAAACGACGCCAGACTCGCGATCGCGCTGGGCTGCTGTACCATGCCGCGCAGCGCGGCGGGGGATTACCCCCGGGGCTGAAGCTGATAAATCCAGGCGCTGATCTGCTGTCCATCGTCGGTGGTCACTTCCACCGGCACCCGATCGTACCCTTCCTCAAAGTCGTCCAGCATGGGCCAGTGCGCCGCCAGCCGATCGGACAGGAACAGATAGCCGTTGACCCGTGGGCCGTGAGCGTCGAGGACGATCCCCGGGAAATCGGCGGCTGCGCCCCAGCCGCGCGCGTAAAAGGTGCCGGTGACGTAGCCGGGACGCCACTCGCCCCCGATCGCCTCCAGAATATGCGCATTGCTGCGACCGGGACAGAGCGTCCCATAGACAAATAGTGGTTTCATTTTCTCTCTCTCGTTCGCCCTGACACCCGCCCACAGCGGAGCGGGAAACCAAAATACGGGGTAATGCAGCGCCTGGCAATGGCCGGGTGGGGGCGGGGCGCTCCTCCGGGTATCTGGCAGTTGCCGGGGGAGATTCTGGACTCAGCGCTACTGAGGGTATATCGATTGCGGTGATATTTTTATTATTATTTATATTTAAGGTAAATATAAATATTCCTGACGGAGGGATTAATTCGCTAATTAATATTCAACAGGAAAATAATAAAAGGGTCGCTTATGGAATATTCCTTCTACATGTGATGACCGAGAGCAATAAAGCTACCTTGGGTTGAATTCAGATATTATTTAGGGCCAGGCGTTACCTCCCCCTGACTCTTTCGCTTTATGATAAACATCCCTTGACCAAAAATATCATCTGACTTCGAAACTCTCGCGGGCAGGGGAGATATTTCCTTTCCCTGAAGCGGCAGGTAATAAATCCAGCCGAACACACGGCGGATGAGGGATATCCGTCCGGGCATTTGGTCCTGTCTGCAGACCAATGAAAGCGAAAGGCACAGGAGGTGCAATGAAGATTTTCCGCCCATTATGGCGCGACGGGGCTTTTCTGGTCCCGCAGCAGTTTCAGCAACAGGCCCGCTGGGACGCGCACGTCGCCGATACGGTCTCCCGCATGGCGCTCGCCCACCCGTGGGGGGTATTGCGCGCGGAGTTTGACGCGAGCGCGCTCACCCTTTCCCGGCTCAACGCTACCCGGCTGATCGTGCGTTTCGCCGACGGAACGCTGATTGACACCGAGCTGGCGGATATTTTGCCACCGGTCCGCGATGTATCGGACGTGATGCAGGACAGCGTGGAGGTTCTGCTCGCTCTGCCGCTGCTCAGCGCCAGCGGCGGCAATCTTGATGACGGCCAGGAGAGCGCCCGCCCGCGCCGCTGGCGCGCCGAGCAGGTGACCGTCCAGGAGCTGGCCGGCCATGAACGCAGCGAGCTGGCCGTTCTGCGGCACGCGCTAACGCTGCGTCTCTCCACCGAGGAAAATGCAGCCTTCCTCACCTGCCCGGTAGCGCGTCTGGTGCGCGACGCCCAGGGGCAGTGGATCGTTGACCCGGAATTCATCCCGCCGCTGCTGTCGCTGGCGGCAAGCCCGACGCTGGTTAGCGAGCTGGGTGAGCTGTTACATCGCCTGCAGGCCCGACGCAGACGCCTGATGGCCATGCGTCGTGAAAGCAATGCGCGGATGGCTGATTTTGCCGTGGCGGATGTTTCCCTGTTCTGGCTGCTCAACGCGCTGAACAGCGCTGAACCGGTGCTCAGCGAGCTGCATCAGGACCCTTCGCGCCATCCGGAGCTGCTCTATCGCGAACTGGCCAGGCTGGCCGGCAGTCTGCTGACTTTCTCCCTTGAACATCATCTGGAAGCAATCCCCCGCTACCGACATGCCTCGCCAGAGCAGGTATTCCCACCGCTGTTTGCCCTGCTGGATACGCTGCTCGAAGTCAGCCTGCCCTCAAGGGTGATCGCCATCGTTCTGGAGCAGGGCGCCGACCGGGAGATCTGGCGGGGCAGGCTGCACGATGCGCGTCTGCGCGAGGGGGCGGATTTTTATCTGTCGGTGCGCTCTTCACTCCCCCCTCACCAGCTACAGAGCCGCTTTCCGCAGCTCTGTAAGGCGGGTAGCCATGATGATGTCGCCGAGGTCGTCAATATTGCCCTCAGCGGCATCGCGATCAAACCGCTGAGCCATGTGCCGGCGGCCATTCCGCTACGTCTGGAAAACCAATATTTCGCTCTGGATCTCTCCACCGATGCCGCCCGCGCGATGCTGGAGGCTGGCAACTGCACCTTCTATACCCCGGAATCGCTTGGCGACGTGAAACTTGAACTCTTTGCGGTACTGCGCTCATGAATACCTCTGAAAGCGATCTGATCAACAAAACTTTTTACCCGGGCTGGCTGATGGTCAGCCAGTTACGCTGCGGCCAGCCGGTGACCGATGGCGAGGCGCTCTATCGCCAGGCCTGTCGATGGGTGACCGAGGCGCGCGAGGCGCTGACGGCGGGGGGAGTCAGTGAAGCCAGCGCTGAGCAGATGCTCTATGCCTACTGCGCGCTGCTCGATGAGAGCGTCCTCAACCGCGCCAGTCAGGATGATGGCTACCGCAGGTGGCGCAAGGATCCGCTGCAGGCGCGCTTTTTCAGCACTCTCAACGCCGGGGAAGAGCTCTGGGAACGGATCCGCCAGCTGCTGCGAGAGCCCACGGCGGATGCGGCAGTGCTGACCTGCTTCTTTCGTACTTTACAGCTGGGATTTGTCGGACAGTACCGCGCCGAGGATGACGAACGGCGTGAGGACGTGGCGCAAGCGCTTGGCGCGCGGGTCCCGCCGTTCAGCCTGACCCAGGAGGCGCCGGTGGTGGTTCGTGCCTCCCGGCTGCGCAGCGGACGGCGGATGTACTGGTGCGGCTGGGCGGCTGGCATTGTGGCGCTGGCGGCGCTGTGGTTGACCTTCTCCTCCGTGCTGTCACAGATGGTGGCGCAGATAGCAGGGCAGGGATAAGAGATGCGTGATAACGCCCGTCGTCTGCTTACGATACTGACCGTCATCCTGGCCCTGTGGCTGGTGCTGGGCTTCTGGCCGCTGTCCATCGGCAACCAGGTGATCTTCAGTCTGTGCATCCTGCTGGCGGGCGGCGCGGCGCTCTGGCGTCAGCGTCGCCGGGCAGTCAGCCGTCAGCGATCGGAAATCGTCCTGCCGCCCGAGGATTTTCAGGGGGCGGTGGTTCTGGTCTGCGGGGATACCGACGGTCTGTTTCCCGGGCGTTCGGCGCACGGCGAAACCCGTCACGGCTGGTATCTCCGGGGTGACAGCGCGGAGCAGTTGCCGCGGCTGGCGCAGTACCTGGCGGCGGCGCGTCCGGCGCTGGTATCGCAGGTTTCCGTGCTGCTGGCGGTGGTACCGGAGCACCACCCCTCCGGGGAGCATCTGGCGCAGTCGCTGCGCGACTGGCGGCGGAGTATCGTTCAGTGCCGAACCTGGCTAAACGGTCTGCCGCCGGTGTGGAGCGTGTTCTGGGTGACGCCGCCAGGCGGCCAGGCCGCGGAAAGCCGCTGGTTTACCATCACGCCGGAGAGGGCTGGTCTCCAGGTGCAGCAGAAGGGACAAGCGCCCCAGTCGGTTGCCGGGTGGCAGCGGGAGGGCAGCCCTGCCTCACGCCTGCATCAGACGCTGTGGCTGGAGAGCATTCTGTCCTTGGCCGAAAACGCTCTGTTCCGGCCATTCCGCGCCCGGCAGGCGGAACTTCCTCCGCTGAACCTGTGTGCCGCGGGCATCTGCCTGACACCGGTAGCGGCGGTGGCGAATAACCTCTGGCAACAGCAAATCGCCGGGATCACCACGCTCTCCCCGGGCAACGACGCGGCGCCAGGTCCTCACCCGCTGCCGGATCTTCTTCTGTCGTCACTGCCGCACCGCCACGGGGTCAGCCGCCGGATGCGCGATGCCGGTCTTGCCGCTGGGGTGGGCTTCCTCTTTCTGGCGCTGGCGATGCTGGCTTCCTTTATCAACAACCAGCGCCTGGTGCGCAGCGTCGGCGATCATCTGGCGGTGTATCACCGCCTCAGCGGCACGCCGCCGACGCCGAAGCTGCAGGCGCAGCAGCGTCTGCGTGCCGACAGCCGCCTGCTGGATGACTGGTTGCGCCGGGGGGAGCCGCTGCGTTATCGGCTGGGGCTGTATCAGGGGGGGCGGCTGATCCCCTTCGTGGAAGCCGCTATCAATGACTGGGCGCCGCCCCCGCCGCCGCGTCCGGTCATTAAGCAGGTTGTGCAGGGGCCGCAGACGATCCGCCTCGATAGCATGGCGCTGTTCGATACCGGCAAATCGACGCTGAAACCGGGTTCGACAAAGCTGCTGGTGAACTCGCTGCTGGGCATTAAGGCCAAACCCGGCTGGCTGATCGTGGTGGCAGGCCATACCGACAGCATCGGCAACGATAAATCCAATCAACAACTCTCCCTGAAGCGTGCCGAGGCGGTCCGCGACTGGATGCGCGATACCGGCGATGTGCCGGAGAGCTGTTTTGCGGTGCAGGGCTACGGCGCAAGTCGTCCTGTCGCCAGCAACGAGACGCCAGAGGGGCGGGCGCAAAATCGCCGGGTGGAGATCAGTCTGGTCCCGCAGAAGGACGCCTGTCTGACGCCGGGCACGGCCAATACCTCAGGAGCAGAGACTAACGGATTAAAAAGCGAAACCGAGTAATCAGCGACCCCGATCGCGGAGGTTGAACAACAATCTGCCTGCCTGACCTTGTGCGCTACGGGTCCCTGATAAACAGGAAACAGCGATGGGCGGTAGCGTGCCTGCAGCCAGTCAATCTTGTCGGCTAAGCGAAGCCTCTGCGGGGATGAAGCTCGGGAAAGGGGATGGATAAAGGAGATCATTATGGATAGCGCTAAGGACAGTGGCAGAGAAATGCTGGCGGCGATAAACGTTGAAGGCTCCGGTTTCTGGCTGCTTTTTTTATTTCTCAGTCAGTGAATATAAATATCCCTGGGGTTACCTTTTAGTTACGAAACTCCTGGTGGGGTATCTGATATATCGATATGCACATAAATATATTTATGATGAATGAGATGATTATCATTAAACAAAATTAAACAGGGCGTCCTGTGAATTGATTTTTGATGGTCATTACAGCGGAGTAAAACAGGAATATAATGGATACCTCTTCAATAATTACCGGCACCACCCTTAACCGTTACCAGCTGGATATTCCTTCATGTACCGCATCGCTGGATGTGGAAGAATTCAGTGGGGCAGAAAAACTGAGTGAACTTTATTATTACACTATTACGTTTACCAGCGCAGAGAAAAATATTGATGCCGCACAGCTCCTGAGCAAACCCGCCATGCTGACGATGGGCGGCGGCGCACTGCAGCAGCTGGCGGACTGCAAACGCGTCCATGGCGTGGTGACTGCCTTCCGGCGTATCAGCAGTTCAGAAGATCAGTCGAAATATCAGATAACCCTCGAACCCTTCCTCTCCTTACTGGATAAACAGTTTCGCAGCCACCGTTTTTTCGTGAATAAATCGGTGCCGGAGGTGGTGGAGCAGGTATTGCAGGAACATCACCTGCATGACTGGGAGTATGAGTTTAATCTCAAGCAACACTATCCGCGGCGCGAGCAAATTAATCAGTATCAGGAGAGCGACCTGGCATTTATCCAGCGCCTGCTGGCAGAGGTGGGGATATTTTATTTCTTCACCCTGCAGGAAGAGGCCCAGAGCGAAGTGGTCCATTTCGCCGACGCGCAGCGGGCGCTGATGTTCGATAAAACACTTCCTGTAAACAGCCCGTCCGGGATGAGCGACAGCGGTACGGAATCGATATGGGGTCTGAACATCACGCACAATGTCGTAGAGGCGAACGTCACTACCCGGGATTATAACCCCCGCGATGCGCAGAGCGTTCTCCAGTCGGCAACAGCGGATATGACCCGGGGAAATGGTGAAGGCATCACTTACGGTGAGGTATACCACTATAAGCTTCGCCACCGGGAGCGTGGCGATAAAATCGACCCGCAGACGGAGACCGCCAACTTCTATGCCCGCCTCGACCATGAGCGTTTTCTGGCTCACCAGACGCTTATTACCGCGAGCAGTACTGCAGCCTGGCTGGCGCCGGCCCAGGTGCTGACCGTTACCGACAGCCTGCCGTCGACCCTGCCTGCGCCCGTACAGGATCCGCTGTTAATCACCGGCACCGGTTTTACCGCCAGCCGCCGGGAGGCGCTGCGGGTGTCCCTGCTGGCGGTGCCCTACAGCGAAACATTGTGCTGGCGTCCGCCGCTGCTGCCGCGCCCGAAGGTGACTGGCACCATGACGGCGCGGGTGACCAGCGCGAAGGCGAATGATATCTATGCCTGGCAAGATGCGTCCGGCCTGTACCGGGTGAAATTTGACGCTGACAGAGAGGAGAAAGGGCAGGGTCAGGAAAGCATGCCGGTGCGTCTCGCCAAACCCTACGGCGGCGACGTGTACGGCTTTCACTTCCCGCTGATCCAGGGCACGGAGGTGGCGATTGCTTTCCACGAAGGCGATCCCGACCGGCCGTATATTGCGCATGCGCTGCATGACTCGCGGCATGTCGACCCTGTGACGGAGAAAAACAGCACCCGCAATGTGATTCGTACTCCGGCCAATAATAAGCTGCGAATGGAGGATAAGCGCGGCGAGGAGCATATCAAGCTCAGCACCGAGTACGGCGGCAAGACGCAGCTGAACCTGGGGCATAACGTGAATGCGCAAAGGGAGTTGCGGGGCGAGGGGTTTGAGCTCCGGACGGATAAATGGGGGGCGATACGGGCGGGGAAAGGGATCTTTATCACCGCAGATAAACAGTCAACCGCCAGCGGCAAGATACTTGCAATGCAGGATACCCTGGACAGGCTTAAGCAGGCAGGTGATGAGATGGACTCGCTATCGCGTGATGCCCAGTCGGCTAAAGCCGACCCAGCCCAGGTTGAACAACAGTTAGCTTTTATGCGTGAGCAAATTGATCAGCTACGGGAGGCGGTTGCCGTGCTCAGCGCACCAAATGGTGTGGCTCTCGCCAGTGGCAAGCATCTGCAACTAACCTCACGTCGCAATCTGATGCTCAATGCCGGGGCAGATGCCGATATGGGCGTTATGAAACGGCTGTTTATTGGTGTGGGGGAAGGGCTGAGCCTGTTTGTCCGCAAGCTGGGGATGAAATTAATCGCCAATCAGGGGCCCGTGGCGATTCAGGCGCAAAACGATCAGTTGCAGCTCCTGGCGCGCAAGGATCTGGAGATTGTCAGTACTGATAGCGAAATTCACATTGTGGCAAAGAAAAAAATCATCATTAACGCTGGAGGAAGCTATATCACCCTCGATCCCTATCGGATTGAGCTCGGTACTGGCGGTGATGTCGACGTCAAAGCCGCGGATTTTTCCTATAGCGGACCCGCCAGCATGAAGGCCGATCATCCGGATTATCCGCCACTTCAGTCCACCGTAAGGCAATCGCTGAAACTGAACGTGGCACAGTCGCCAAATGCGTCGGACAGCAGCTGGGCCGGAATGCCATATACCCTGTATGCCGATGGCGCATTGTTGAAACAAGGGGTGCTGGATGAAAGAGGTCAGATATCAGTCGATCACCAGGTCGTGACCAGAAGTTACAAGCTGGAGATGGCTAATGGCGTCAGCTATCAGATACCCGTTGCCGAAGCGTACAGTCGCCCTGAGCAGGGGGAACTCGCTAATCGCGGCTTTCACCACCATACCTCGCAGGCTGCATCTTATATTAACCCCCCCTCCTCACATACGGAGCACCGTAATACTTACGCGGATTTGCTCGATGGCCATATTGAACAGGACGAAAGTCAATGAGTCACAATGGTATTGTTACCCCGGTTGCTACGGTTGATACCAGCCAATGTATGATCACCTCGCCCTGGTTTGTTCAGAATACGGAATACCCACCGGCAGTGGCAACGTATAAGCCGCTGGTAAACGGCGAGGAGGCCTTTGCGGCGGTATATCGAGCCATCGAAAAGGCACAAAAATCGGTGGATATTATCTGCTGGGGGTTTCAACCATCCATGTATTTTATTCGTGACGGACAGGCGCTGCGCATCGGGGAATTGCTATGTCTGCTTGCGGAAAAACAGGTTCAGGTGCGTATACTGGGGTGGGAGGCGCCCTTTAATACCGCCGGGGTTGTCGGCGAGGCAAACCTTCCCGGAAAGGGGATCCTGCATCTTCAGGATCGCGCCGGGCAGAGTGCGACAGACGAACAATATGCTTTTGACCGCGATTGGTTTACCCGTCATTCATATAGTGACGATCTGCTGGATTCCAGCAACTTTTTAGCCAGCACAATCAATAAGCAGTTCAATCAGTGGACTGTCAATCCCCTATTTGTGGGCCGCGGGTTTAATAAAGTAGAACGTGCGGAAATCGCCTGGCGGGCGAGATATCAGGCTCTCGATAAAGGGCTCAGTGCCAGCGCGGTGGGGATAATGACGCTAGCGCCGTCCCACCATCAGAAAACGGTGCTGGTGGATTATGAATTACCTGAAAGCGCCATCGGTTTTGTCATGGGACATAATATGCTCGATGAGTATTGGGATACCGATGCGCACTCTTCCCAGAATCGGTTCGGGGGCCCGGCCCCCTGGGGACCTGATCAAGGCGCTCGCGGCTTTTTACCCCGGCAGGATATTTCCAGTCAGGTGACGGGAACCATTCTTGAACATCTGCACGAAAATTTTGCCAAAGCATGGCGTAAGGAAACCGGGGAGGACCTTATCAAAAAGCGTCAGGCCCGTGAGATGGCGAAACGCCTTAAACCGCGGAAAGAGTGTGGTACCCTGATACCCGGGCCCGAATGATAGAGAAGATCAGGGAGGAAGACCCAGGCAAATTCGCCTCTCTCGCCTGGTCCCGCAATCCGGCCACCCAGGCGCAGATTAATGAAGAGTTTATCCGCCGGCAGAAAGAATATGAAGCACAGCTAAAACAAGCAGAAGAGTTAAAAGATAGCGATATTCCAATGGTACCAATACCCGGCCTGAAAATACATATCTGCTCACTGGTGGCTCAGGACTCTCCCGTGGATAACTGGGTGCCAGTTTATATCCACTCCAAGCTGATGATCGTTAATGACGTTTTCACAACACATGGTTCGGCGAATATTAATACCCGCAGTATGCAGGTGGACAGTGAAATGAATATTGCACATGAGTGGGGCAGTGTGACCCGGGATTTAAGACGACGGCTGTGGGGGTTGCATACCAGTGGGAAAGGCGTGCAGGACAATGCTTCTGATGCATTTGATGCATGGGAATATATTATTAGTAAAAATAAAGAACGCCAGCAAAACCATCAGAAGCCTATTGCCCCGCTGATTGCTTTTTATTATGCCAACAACGAACTCAAGGATCTGGATTGATGCGCCAGTTAATATTATTCCTGTCGCTGATGGCATGTCTCCTGCACAGCGCATCGTCTGCTAAAAAGGACTTATTTGTGAATCCTCTTTCCGATACTCACGCCGCCCTGGCGTTTACCTGCGCACATCAGATAATTCCTGAGGCGTCTGCTGATACCGATGTCCTGTTTAAATACGCCCGCTGGCTGCAGAAAAATAACCTGCTGAAGCAGGATAAAAGCGTCGATGCGCAAACCGAACGGCTGTACCGGATAGCGGCTAAGAACGGGCACTATAAGGCCAGCATTAATCTGCAGAACGGCGCCCTGCGCGGGCAGTTTTCGCTGAGCAGCCATGAGCAGTTCCGGCTGAGCCAGCAGCTTATCGCTGCCGGGGTGGCGACCGGGTACTATCTGACCGCTATCTATCTGGAACGGGGCGTCGCGGGGCTGCAGCAGGATCCGGCGCTTGCCCTGCGCTATTACCGCAAGGCGGCGGATGAGGGCAATCCGCAGGCGCAGGCATATGTGGGGGATAAGCTGGCGCCGGTGGACAGGGCGCCCAATATTGCGCACCAGATGCGTCGTTGCGCCGCGGAGCAGGGAGAGGGGAAGGCGGCGGCAATGCTGGGTATTAATTTACAAGGTAAAGAGGATTATCAGAGTGCAATAGAAGCCTTCCAGTTGGGAGTCGCTGCGGGTAACGGGAGTTCAGCGAGGTTTTTAGCAAATGGATTTAGTGGTCCTGAACCTGGAGACAGGCTCTATTATCTGGCTCAGCAGAAGGATCCGGAACGTGCCAGGCGCTATAAACAGATAGCGAAGATCCTGAGCAATTATTCCTACGCCAGCCCCACGGTCCCGGAAATCAATGATATCGTCCCGCTACCACCCGCGCTGCTCCCTGAGTGGGACGGCAAACTGAAATGGCTGGAAGAGCGCGAGGCCAATGTGCCGCCGCCGAAGCCCAGCGCAGCGCTGATAGAGAAACTTGCGAAAGCGAAACAACTGAACCCGGCGACGGGCAGGCCGCTGCCGACGTCACCGGACTCCGGGAAATACAACAGGTCAGCTGGCCAGTAAAAAGCGTTTTTTCCTGCCCGGTCCCTGAACCATCACAAACAGAAAGAAAGTCCTGCAATAAAGACGCTGAAACCAAAACTTATAACGGAAAGATAAAAATAAGGAGACTGCCACGACGGTAATTTCCTCGCTGAATGGCAAAAGTCTCACTTAAAAGGATAAAATATAATGACTCAGGAAGACATTATTACCCCGATTGCCACGGTTGACACCCGTCAATGTATGATCACCTCTCCCTGGTTTGTGCAGAATACAGAATACTCACCGATGCCGGCGACCTATAAGCCGCTGGTAAACGGGGAAGAAGCGTTTGCTGCCGTTTATCATGCCATCATGAATGCACAGAAAACGGTGGATATTATTTGCTGGGGATTTCAGCCTTCGATGTACTTTATCCGTGATGGTCAGTCGCTGTGTATCGGCGAATTACTTTGCAAGATTGCGGAAACAAAAAAAGTCCAGGTGCGTATTCTGGGCTGGGAAATGCCCTGTAATGCCGCAGGTGTGGGAGGAGAGGCCAATTTACCGGGTAAGGGAGTCATTCGTTATAAGGACCGGAAAGGCCAGAGTACTACGGATGAACGTTATGCCTATGACCGACAATGGTTCAGTCAGTATTCTCTGTCAGGGGAATGGTCCGATCATCAGTTAAAAAAGGGACAGGCCGGGATAGCGGAAATTGCTGCCGCACCCATAGCGCAACGACAAGAGAAATTAAGCTCACTTTCTCCTTTGTTTGTCGGGCGCGGGTTTAATTTCCTGGAGAGAGCTGAAATTGCCTATCGCGCTGCGAATATGGCGCTTGATCCGGATATCAGCCCTGACACGATGCTTACTCTTGCAGGTACCGTGACCCATCATCAAAAAACGGTGCTGGTTGACTACGAACTGCCGGAGTCTGCGGTTGGTTTTGTTATGGGTCACAACATGCTTGATGAGTACTGGGATACGGATAAACATTCTGCACTGTTTCGCCCGGGCAACAATATGGATCCCCGCTTAGGCGCTAACGGTAAGCTGCCGCGGCAGGATATCTCCAGTCGGGTAACCGGCCCGATTCTGGAGCATCTGCATCATAATTTTGCCATGGCGTGGGAGAAGGAAACCGGTCAGGATCTGCTGACTATTCGTGATAGCGTGTCCATCGCGAAAAAGCTGAAACTGCGTGCGCTACACGGTACGCCGGTGATGGCGCAACTGTTGCGCACTCAGGCGCAGGCAGGAAAGCATGATATTGAAACGCTTTATCTGCAGGCCGTAAATAATGCGACGCAGTTTATCTATATCGAAAATCAGTATTTTCGCTGGCCGCCGCTGGCAGAGTTAATTAATCAGGTTGCGGAAAGACAGAGTAAAGTGGGACGCGAACTGCATTTGTTTGTTGTGACTAACGTAACCGATGAAGGCATTGGGGCGGGTACGGTGAATACCCAGCGGATGCTTGAGGTGCTGGGTCGAGCAAACATTATCCCTGAAGTGACTAAACTGCGTAAGATCGGACAACTCAGCAACGCAACGTTCGGTGGTTCTGTTGGTTATATCGACCCCGGAGATATCAATAAACGTAATCGCGAGATGAGTGAGAAACTTGCTGATTTTAAAAAGAAGGCCGATGAAATTCAGAGCAGTGAAATCCTGCCGGAGGAACGCCCCGGACTGAAGGTTCATATCTGCTCGCTGGTGGCTCCGGACTCACCACCGGAGGAATGGGTGCCGGTATATATTCACTCGAAGCTGATGATTGTGAATGATGTATTTACCACCCACGGTTCAGCGAATATCAACACGCGCAGTATGCGGGTGGACAGTGAAATGAATATTGCCCATGAATGGGCCAGCGTGACGCGGGATTTACGACGGCGGTTATGGAATATGCATACTAACGGACGAGGGGGGCAGGATGATCCAGCGAAGGCATTTGAGGAATGGGGTTATATTCTGAAAGAAAATAAAGATTTACAAGGCACTAAAAAGAACAAACCCGTAGCATCGCTGATTAAATTTTTTTACAACAAATCAACGCTGAGCGATCTGGATTGATGAAACGACTCTTACTTTTATTCTGCATGGTACTGACCGCCTGTGACCAGAACAATACCCACAAGGACGCGCCGATGAACCCGCTGACCGATATTCATACCCGCCTGGCGTTTACCTGTAAACACCAGATTATTCCTGAGGCGTCTGCTGATACTGATGTCCTGTTTAAATACGCCCGCTGGCGGCAAAAAAATAATCTGATTAACCGGGATAAAACGGTGGATGCGGAGATTGCCCGTCTGTACCGGATAGCGGCGGAAAACGGTCATTATAAAGCCAGTATTAATCTGCAGAATGGCGCGCTGCGCGGGCGCTTTGCGCTGAGCAGCCATGAACGTCTGCGCCTGAGTCAGCAACTGATTGATGCGAAGGTGGCCGCCGGCTACTACTTTATTGCCATCTATCTGGAGCACGGTGCGGCAGGACTGGCGAAGGATCCAGAGATGGCGCTGCGCTACTATCGTAAGGCGGCAGATGAAGGGAATCCCCAGGCCCAGGCTTATGTTGGTGAAAAACTGTTTCCGGCCAAAATGGCACCACAAGTGGCCATGCAGATGTTTCAATGTGCCGCTGAACAGGGGGAAGGGAAAGCAGCTAATTCGTTAGGAAATATGCTTGCAATTTACAAAAAATATCCGGAGGCAGTTGAGGTTTTCCAACTGGGCGTTGCAGCAGGAGATTCAACCTCAGCCGGTTTCCTGATGCACGGATTTTCCGGACCTGAACCAATGGACAGGTTGTTCTATCTGGCACTGGAGAAAGACCCGGAGCGTGCCCGTCGTTATGAGCAGATAGGTGCTGTGCTGGCGAAATACTCATGGGCCCATCCTGTCGTCCCGGAAATCAACGATATCGTGCCGCTGCCGCCGGCCCCGCTGCCGGAGTGGGACGGCAAGCTGAAGTGGCTGGAGGAATGGGAGGCAAATATCCCGCCGCCAGTGCCTGATGCAGCGCTGATAGAGAAACTGGCGAAAGCGAAACAGCTGAACCCGGCGACGGGCAGGCCGCTGCCGACGTCACCGGACTTTGAGAAGGACAGCGTGGCGCGGCTGCAGTGCCGCAGCGGTGAGCCCTGCCCGCAAAGCGGCTACTGGCAGCCGGCGTGGCGGCCCCGTGAAGGAATGAGCGAACATGCCATCCGTTATTTCCGCGAGGGAGACATCATGCCGGTGGAGAAGGTGACCTTCGTTCGCCCACGTCCCTGGCCGCTGCGCGACAGACTGGTCGTGGAAGCGCAGGAGACGGTGTGGCGCCGTGTCGGCGAGGCATAAGCTCTGCAGAAGATAAGGAAAAGGAGAGCGTCAGGGAATGAAAGGGATAACGACATGGATAGTGCTGGGCAGCCTGCTGCTGTCAGGCTGTGACCAGAAAAGCATCCACAAGGATGTGCCGGTGAACCCGCTGACCGATATTAATGCCCGCCTGGCGTTTACCTGTAAACATCAGATTATTCCTGAGGCATCTGCTGATACAGATGTTCTGTTTAAATATGCCCGCTGGCGGCAGAAAAATAACCTGATTAACCGGGATAAAATGGTGGATGCGGAAATTGCGCGACTGTATCGCATCGCGGCGGAAAACGGGCATTACAAAGCCAGTATTAACCTGCAGAACGGTGCGCTGCGCGGGCGTTTTTCGCTGAGCAGCACTGAACTTTTGCGTCTGAGCCAACAACTGATTGATGCGAAGGTTGCCGCCGGCTACTACTTTATTGCCATCTATCTGGAGCACGGTGCGGCAGGACTGGCGAAGGATCCAGAGATGGCGCTGCGCTACTATCGTAAGGCGGCAGATGAAGGGAATCCCCAGGCCCAGGCTTATGTTGGTGAAAAACTGTTTCCGGCCAAAATGGCACCACAAGTGGCCATGCAGATGTTTCAATGTGCCGCTGAACAGGGGGAAGGGAAAGCAGCTAATTCGTTAGGAAATATGCTTGCAATTTACAAAAAATATCCGGAGGCAGTTGAGGTTTTCCAACTGGGCGTTGCAGCAGGAGATTCAACCTCAGCCGGTTTCCTGATGCACGGATTTTCCGGACCTGAACCAATGGACAGGTTGTTCTATCTGGCACTGGAGAAAGACCCGGAGCGTGCCCGTCGTTATGAGCAGATAGGTGCTGTGCTGGCGAAATACTCATGGGCCCATCCTGTCGTCCCGGAAATCAACGATATCGTGCCGCTGCCGCCGGCCCCGCTGCCGGAATGGGACGGCAAGCTGAAGTGGCTGGAGGAACGGGAGGCCAATATCCCGCCGCCAGAACCCAGCGCAGCGCTGATAGAGAAACTGGCGCAGGCGAAACAGCTTAACCCGGCGACGGGCAGGCCGCTGCCGACATCACCGGACTTTGAGAAGGACAGCGTGGCGGCCCCGTGAAGGGCTGAACGAACGTGCCACCCGTTTCTTCCGCGAGGGAGACATCATACCGGTGGAGAAGATAAATCTTGTCCGCCTGCGCTCCTGCTCGCTTGGCGATAAATGGCTGCGGGGAGAGAGGCAGGTGCTCTGGCGACTGACGGGCGAGGCATAAATCTCCTCTTACGGCGAGTTATCGCTGGCATTAATACCTATAAATTTAAGGAAAAATCATATGCGTAAATTTTTAATCGGCTTTTTTATTTTCTTCTCAGGGATAGCAGCGGGGCAGTCTAATTTAGAAGATTTTAATCATTCGCCGAAGTGGGTGGATTCGGCTGGGCAAATAAATCCTGAACCGGGGTTGATGAAGTATTTTCAGAGTATGAAATTTGTCTGTCATAACGCGTCTGGATTTACACCTGAAGAAAATAAGAGTGCTGCAAAGGCGTTCAGTGAACTGGTTCAGTATACTTCTGAGGGAGATCAAATAAAGGGTTTCTGGAACAGTCCTGAACATAAGCAAAAACGTGAAGGACTGCTTGCAACAGCAATCAAAGCCGGAAGCTGGAAGGCCGCATATGTAAATAGTGTCTGGGCAATAAAATATCCGAGTGCGGAGACTCCGATAAAGGTTGCATCCACCAAACTCCACGAACTCGTTTCTCAGGGCATCCCTATTGCTGCCTATAAATATGCGTCGTATTTGTTTGGTCGCGATTATGAAACAATGTACTACTTGTATGCTGAAGCCATCAAGCGTGGCAGTCCACAGGCCATGTCAGCAGTAGGAGGAACTATTGTTGTCAGGGTTCAGGAACTGCACCCATTAGGTAAGCAGTTGCTGGAATGTGCGGTAGGGCAAGGTTATGCAGAGGCTTATGATCATCTTGGGTTGCTTGCCGATATGGAAGGCAGGAGAGTAGATGCCTATCGTTTGTGGGAAAAAGGCATTAATGAAGGATGTGAAGGCTGCATCAAAAAAATGAGTAATCTGGCTAAAGTTCGGCATGGTTATTCTGTGGATGTGCCGATGATGGAGTTGATGCCCGAACTCACAAGGATTAAAGAATTCAATGAAAATAATTTCTTCTATCAATTGACTGAATTGCCAGATTTCTATCGTCGTCTGCCGGAGGAACTGATTTTCCATCTAAACGATTCCGAACTTTTAAGTCTGCTTAAGCTGGAGAAATTTTCTCGCATGTTGTAACTCTGAAACTCAGGAAATGGCTGCGCAAAGAATTTCGCTAATGATTGCAGCTATTTATTTTCCTTAAATGCTACAAGGTTAATAAAGTTATGAAAGGAATTATCCGTACAGGCGATACGCATACCGGGGGCGGGAAAGTGCTCCGTGGTTCCAGTAATATGAAATTTGGTGGTATCGGCGTGGCGCGGCTGGGCGATCCCGTCAGTTGTCCGATCAAAGGCCATGGTCCGACGGTGATTGCCGAAGGGCACCCCACTTTTAGCGATCATGGTATACCGGTTGCGTTCCATGGCCACCGTTGTGCTTGTGGCTGCATATTGCTGTCGAGCCTGCCACAAGCCAGGGTGCGCTAACGATGCCTGTCGATTTAAAACGTATTCCCCCGCCTGCTCAACGGCCTCGAGCACCGGTGTGGTGGGTTTGGTTGCTGTTTTTGCTGTGTTGGCTGGCAGCGGGCACCTGCTGGGCCATTATGAGCAATAAAGATAAACTCCAAATACACACCGCGGATTTTTGGCAAACGGCGTTGATATTACCGGCATTATTCTGGCTTATTCTGCTGGCGTTGCGTATCGCCTGGTATAAAGGATTACTGTCAATGGCTGATGGCTGGGATAACGATCGTGAACAGCTTTTAAGTCGTGAAATCCAGAGAGGGCGGCGTCACCTGGCAATCCTGGGCGTGAGCTTACACACCGCATTACGTCTCCCGGATGATCGGGATGGTAAGGGGCAGCGAGAGGCATTACGAAACAATACCCCGGCTTTAAAAACGCAGCCTTCCTGGTGGAGTGACGAAGGTATACGACATAGTCGGCTGTTGCGTATCGGCGACGAAACGCCCGAACAGTTGGTTAGGCGCATCATGAGCAATACGTTGAATGAGCTGACTTCTGTACTGGCATCTGTTCCTGCAGAGATACCGCTGTCATTAATCATAGAGAGCGACGGCAGTCTGTCCGTCAGCGAGATACAGTCGACCTGGCGCCAGTGTTTGGCGAACAGTCACATCCGGCAACCGGTGACGTATCTGGAAGGCAAAGGGCTGCAGATGATAGACCACTGGCTGGATCAACCGATGACTGAGCCATCCCTGATGCTGATTGTGGCGCTACAGGTTGCTCCCAAACAGGTTGAGGGAACGGCAGAAACGGTGGTTAGCCTGTTGCTTGCCAGTCCTCAGGTCGCGGCGGATCTTATGCCACTGGCGCTTCTCCACCGACCAGAGCAGGTGAAGGGGATAAGCCACGAGGCGTTTCATTATGCCTTTGCGCGCGCGTTTGACTGGGCCGCGTTACCCGCGGAGGCCGTGCCTGCCGGTTGGTTGGTGGGTATCAAGATGAACTATCATCAGCCCATCGCAACGGGATTGATCGCGTTGTCGAGCCCGATCAATATCGGTCGTGATTTCTACAACCTGGACAGTAGCCTGGGTTATCCAGGCGTCGCAGCACCCTGGGTCGCGATCGCTGGAGCAATCCTGCGGTGCGGTGACGATAAATCTCAACTCATTGTAAGTGGTGACGGTTTTGCCGACCAACCATTATGGGCCACGGTGATCACCCCATTACCACTATCATCAGAGCTTCACCAGGCCAGGCCCGTTCGCGCTGCCTGAGAGGCGGCAAGCCTCGTGACTACACACTATCTCATCAGACGGTCATATCAGCCCCTGGTGGTGGGTCTGAATCTTTCTCGAATCTTCTTACTGCAGGAAATAAGGATGAATGCAACGGATAGCATATTGCGCTTAGGTAGCCGTTTTGGGGTGCTGATGCTGATAGCTGGCGCAATATTGTGGGGGATATATCACTATGGCGACAAGATTGGATTGAATACGCTGCAAGCGAAACTCTATTTCTGCCTGGGCTTAGGGATCCTTATTCTGCTTTTTCGTTATGGCGGCCGTATTGTGCAGTTCATACTCGGCCGCCATCTGAAGGGGCAGGGGGCGCCATTGACAAGTGGTCAGCATCTGAAGCCGGCTTCCCAGAGTCACCGCGCAGTTATTGAGATGAGGCAGACATTGCGTCGCCAGTATGGTCGCTTTGGGGCTGGCAAAATGACCATTCTGATGCTCACGGGAAGCGTGGCGGATGTTGAACGCCTTGCACCGGGCCTGAGTAGCCAGTACTGGCAGGAGAATGGAGACACATTATTGCTTTGGGGTGGGGAACCCCAGAGCGCGTCGGATAATGACTGGCTTTTTGCTTTGCGTAAACGCTTTTGCCCCCCTGTGAATGGGCTGGTGTGGGTCACTTCTGCGTTTGATCATCTGCCCGCAGCCAATCAGCACGTATCCCCCGCTTTGTTGTCCATGGAGGATATAGATAACATTGCCCATGATCTGGCTGAACGTTTCTCACTGCTAGGGTGGGCTGTACCACTGTATGTCTGGTCGCTGCATCCCCAGGCGGATGATCAGGCCGGGCGCATCGTGCAATCTGTCGGCAGTCTCTTCCCGCCAGACTGTCAGTCGTCGCAGATGCGCCAGTTACTTTCGGCGTTGCCCTCAAGACTGTTAGAGACTGGAGTACAACAGGTCACGGGTAATCCGCAGCATCATTTTCTTCTGGGCCTGGCGGACCAACTCACGCGGCAGCCGGAGCGGATTAGTGTTCCCCTGTCGACGTTTCTGGAACCTCATCGTGCGTTACCGTTAGCCGGCGTTGTGTTCAGCCCGTCATCGCCGCAGGCGTCGCACAGCCTGAAGCATCATTGGCGCCACGATAAACGCTGGGACGTGCTACTGGAATCTCTCAGGCCATCCGGCTTAAAAGCACGAAAGATCGGCTTTCCCTGGCGAAGAGCTGTCTCTGCCTCCACTGCCGCCCTGATGTTACTCTGGGCCGCCTCAATGACAGTCTCTTTTATCGCCAACCGCCACCTGGTGGCGATCGCACAGGAGCAGGTGCGGCTGGCCTCAGCGGAGAAACAGCCGCTGGCCGTACGCCTGCATGCGCTCTCCGCGTTACAGAAAACGCTTTCTCAACTGGAATACCGCTCGCAGCACGGCGCGCCGTGGTACCTCCGCGCTGGCCTCAGTCAGAACGATGACCTGCTGGCGGCGCTGTTCCCGCGCTACGGAGAGAGGGCGCAGCCGCTGCTGCGCGATGCGGCGGCGCATCATCTGGAAGAGCAGCTCACCGCCTTCGTGCAGCTGCCGCCGGACAGCCCACTGCGTGAGAAGATGACGAAGACCGCTTACGGACAACTGAAACAATATCTGATGTTGACCCGCCCGGAAAAAATGGACGCCGCGTGGTTCGCCACTACGCTAATGCAGGACTGGCCGCAGCGCTCAGGCATCGCCGACGCCGTCTGGCAGGGCAGCGGCCCTTCGCTGCTGGCATTTTATGCCGCCAGTCTGGCGTCGCATCCGCAGTGGCGTCTGCCTGTCGATGACGGTCTGGTCAGCCAGGTGCGCACACGGTTAATTCGACAGATGGGCCAGCGCAACAGTGAGTCCACGCTTTACCAGAAGATGCTCGCGCAGGTGGCGAATCAGTATGCCGATATGCGCCTGGCGGATATGACTGCCGACACCGATGCTTCGCGTCTGTTCAGCACTGATGAGGTGGTGCCGGGAATGTTTACCCGTCAGGCCTGGGAGCAGGCCGTGCAGCCGGCCATTGAGAAAGTGGTCGCGGAACGCCGCGATGAAATGGACTGGGTGCTGAGCGATACGAAGCAGACTGCCGCGCAGTCGACGTCGCCGGAAGCTCTGCGAGCCAGGCTGGCGGAGCGTTATTTCGCTGATTTCAGCGGCGCCTGGCTGGATTTCCTCAACAGTCTGCGCTGGCAGCGCGCGGCGACCCTCTCCGATGCTATCGACCAGCTGACCCTGATGGCCGATGTGCGCCAGTCGCCGCTGGTGGCGCTGATGAACACCCTGAGCGTGCAGGGGCGAACCGGCCAGACCGGGGAAGCCATCGCCGATTCGCTGGTCAAATCGGCCAGGCAGCTGTTCAACCGTGATAACTCGCCCGTCATCGATCAACGGTCCGGCGCGCGCGGTCCTCTGGATGCCACCTTCGGGCCCGTACTGGCGCTGCTGGACAATCGCGACGGCGGGACACCCACCAGCCGTCTTAGCCTGCAGACCTTCCTGACCCGCGTCACCCAGGTGCGTCTGCGCCTGCAGCAGGTCACCAACGCCACCGATCCGCAGGCGATGACCCGGTTGCTTGCGCAGACGGTATTCCAGGGCAAGGCCGTGGATTTAACCGAAACGCGCGACTACGGCAGCCTGGTGGCGGCGGGGCTGGGCCAGGAGTGGAGTGGATTTGGGCAAACGCTGTTTGTTCGCCCGATGGAACAGGCCTGGCAGCAGGTGCTGACCCCGGCGGCGGAAAGTCTCAACGCCCAGTGGCGCAGCGCGGTGGTGGAGGACTGGAATAGCGCTTTTGGCGGTCGCTACCCCTTTAAAAATACCAGCAGTGAAGTCTCTCTGCCGCTGCTGGCAAAATACCTCGACAGCGAGACCGGGCGCATCGCCCGCTTTCTGCAGACCCGGCTGAACGGCGTGCTGCATAAAGAGGGGAGCCGCTGGATGGCGGACAGTATCAATGCTCAGGGGCTGACGTTTAACCCGGCCTTTCTGCAGGCGATGAATACCCTGAGCCATCTCTCCGACGTCGCGTTCGCCAACGGCGAAGCGGGATTGCATTTTGCGCTTCGCCCCGGCACGGCGGACGGCGTGATGCAGACGGAGCTGGTCATCGACAGTCAGAAACTTGTCTATATGAACCAGATGCCGGTCTGGCGGCGGTTCAGCTGGCCCGCTGACACCGAAGCGCCGGGCGCCAGTCTGAGCTGGATCAGTACCCGGGCGGGCACCCGCCAGTATGGCGATTTCCCGGGCGCCTGGGGGTGGATCCGTCTGCTGGATAAGGCGGTGGTCAGCGCTTATCCCGGAACGAGCAGCAGCTGGAGCCTGAGCTGGAAAGCGCCGGATGGTCTGTTGCTGAACTACACGCTGCGTACCGAGGCGGGGGAAGGACCGCTGGCGCTGCTGGCGCTGCGAAACTTTACGCTACCGGAGACGATATTCAGCGTGCGCGCGTCTGCTGAACGTGTTCCGCTGACCGACGATATACCCGGCGAAGAGGGATACTGAACCTTCTCCCTCACTGATTGGCGTTAACCTGCAACGCCAGGCCTCCTTCGCTCATGGCCGCCCGACGGCCAACTAATCTGACCGCGCAGCCATGCTGCGTGTCTCCCTGTAGACGAATAAGGGAATATTCATAATGGACGATTTAACCCTGCGATATTTTGATGCTGAAATGCGCTACCTGCGCGAGGCGGCAAAAGCGTTCGCGCAGGCTCACCCCGATCGGGCGGCGATGCTGGATCTCGATAAAGCCGGTACGCCGGACCCTTATGTAGAGCGCCTGTTTGAAGGCTTTGCCTTTTCCGTAGGTCGCTTGCGCGAAAAAATTGATGATGATCTGCCGGAGCTGACCGAGGGGCTGGTCAGCATGCTGTGGCCGCACTATTTGCGCACTATTCCATCGCTATCGATCGTGGCGCTGACCCCAACGCTGCCGGCGATGAAGATGGCGGAAACGGTGCCCGCCGGGTTTGAGATTAGCTCCCGCCCACTGGGGCCGAAAAATACCGTGTGCCGGTACCGAACCACCCGCGATCTGACGCTTAACCCGCTGGCGATAGAGGAGGCGGTGATGACGGCGGAGCCGGACGGACGTTCGGCCCTGCGACTACGATTCGCCTGTAGCGAGCTGGCTGACTGGTCGCAGACCGATCTCCGCCGCCTGGCGCTGTACCTGGGGGAAGACGCTGTTACCGGCAGCGCCCTCCATCTGTGGCTGACCCGACGCCAGGCCGCGCTGTACCTGCGTCTGCCGGGTCAGACAGAGCGGGTAAGCCTCGACGGCTATTTTTCCCCGGGGGGATTCAGCGAGGAGGATCGTTTATGGCCGAAGGGGGAGAGCGCTTTCAGCGGCTATCAGCTGCTGCTCGAGTATTTCACCTTTCGCGAAAAATTTATGTTCGTGCAGCTAAATGGCCTGGAAAACATCACCCTGCCGGCGGGGATATCGCATTTCACGCTTGAGGTGGTGTTCAGCGAGGTCTGGCAAAGTGATTTACCCGTCAGCGCAAGCAGCCTGCGCCTGCACTGTGTGCCGGTGATTAACCTGTTTACCCTTGAGGCCGATCCGTTGACCATCAGCGGGCTGGAGAGCGAATACCTCCTGCGTCCGAAGCGCCTGCAGGACGGGCATACCGAAATCTATTCTGTTGACAGCGTGACCGGCTCCGGGCGCACCGGGGAGGCACGCTATGTGCCTTTCACCCGCTTTCGTCACCAGGGGGGAATGATGCGTCGCCATGCGCCGGAGCGCTACTACCACACCCGCGTAAAACGGGGCGTAACCGGCATGCACGATACCTGGCTTATCCTCGGCGGACAGCAATGGGAGGCTGACCGGGAGCTGGCGCGGGAAACGGTCTCCTTGCGCATCACCGGCACTAACGGCCAGCTGCCGCGCCGGGCGCTACAGAGCACGCTGCTGGATCGCTGTGAGTCGATATCAGCCACGCCGCTTACCGTCCGCAATCTCTGTAAGCCCACGCTGCCGGCCTATCCCCCGGCGGAAGACCGCTACCACTGGCGGGTCATGAGCCATCTGGGCACCCGTTTTCTCAACATGATGAGCAGCGCCGAGGTGCTGCGCGGCACGCTGTCGCTCTACAACTGGCGGGAGGATGAGCTCAATAATCGCCGTCTGGACGCCATTCTGGCGGTCAGCCATCACCGAATTCAGCGTTTCGAGCAGGGCTTCCTGCTGCGCGGGCTGGATATCGAAGTGACGCTCGACGGTAGCGGATTTACCGGTGCGGGCGATGTCCACCTGTTTGGCGATATGCTCAACCGCTTTTTCGCACTGTATGCCGATATGAATCAGTTCAACCAGCTGACGCTCATTGTTCAACCTGAAGGGAAATGTATCCGGTGGAAAGAGAATCACAGTCTGCGCCTGCCCGGCTGATGGCGCAGCTCCGGCCTCAGTTGCCGTACATGAATTTTTACCGCTTCTGCCAGTTGCTGGAGAAGAACCATCCGAAGGCGCCGATCATCGGCAGCGGCTGGCTATTAGGTGATGAACCCATACGCTTTCGCCCGCATCCGGGGATGGGCTTTCCGGCTGGCGAAATCCGTGGAATGGACGATCCTGAACCGCCCCGTCCGCCGGCGGTTCGCGTGACTTTTATGGGACTCTACGGCGTGGAATCCCCGCTGCCGACCCACTATAGCGATGACATTGCGCAACGGCGGGAAGGCGTCGAGGCCACCGAGGATTTCCTCGATATCTTTAACCATCGGCTGATCGCCCAGTATTACCGTATCTGGCGCAAATATTCCTACCCGGCAACCTTTCGGGCGGGCGGCACGGACAACATCTCGCAGTATCTGCTGGGCCTGGCGGGGCTGGGCATACCGGGATGTGCCGCCGTTGCCGCAGCGCCGCTGTCGCGATTTCTGGCGCTGCTGCCGGTGATGATGCTGCCGGGGAGATCCGGGGAAGGCATGGAGGCGCTGGTGGCGCTCCTGGCCCCGGGGACCCGGGCGACGGTGTACCACCACGATCCCTGCCGGATCCCCTTGTCGCAGCCGTTAACGATGAGCGTCCGTCAGCCGGTTAGCCTGCAACATAGGCCAGTGATGGGAACCCACGCCACGGATGTGAACGGTCAGGTATTGCTGCAGCTGGCCACGGAAAAGCCTGATGAGGTTCGCGGCTGGCTGCCCGGCGGCGAACTGTTCAGCGACCTGATGGCGCTTCTGCACGTCTGGCTCGGATCTCATCTTGACGTGCGGCTGCAGCTTTGCGTCGCCCGCCATTTACTGCCGGATGCGCAACTTTGCTGCCAGCAGGAGCATGCCGTCCAGCTCGGCCGTACCGCTGTGCTGCGTCCTCTGGATGCGCAGAAACAGGCTGACGACAGAGTCACGATTTATCTGGGGCGCTATCAGCGCGTCCGGGAAAATATCCACCGCAGGGAGAGCGATGAAGATGGCGATTACCGCAGTTAAACCCTCCGCCAGGTTGCTGGCATTCCTCATGGTTACCGTCTTAACCGGCTGCGGCCTGACGCAGACCGTGAAAGACGGCGCCGTTTCCGTGACCCAGTCCATTTTTTACCCCCAGGTGAAAACCCTGCATCTGGATCTTCGCGCCCGGGAAGGCGTGAATAACAACGCCAAAGGCGCCTCCCTGGCGACGGTGGTGCGTATTTATCAGCTGAAGGACCGGCAAGCGTTCGACAATACTGACTACCCGTCGCTGTTTGCCGGCGATGGCCAGGCGCTGCAGGCGGACCGGGTGGCGGAAAAAGATGTTCGCCTGCGTCCGGGCGAATCGGTGACCGTCGATATGCCCATGGAAACCAGCGCGCAGTTTGTGGCGGTGGCGGCCATGTTTATCGATCCAGACCTGACGCAAAACAGCTGGCGGCTGGTACTCACCCGGGACGAACTTGATCCGGCGAGGCCGCGCATTATCGAAGCCAGCCAAAATCAACTGACGCTGCACCCGTTTAAGGAGAAGTGAAAATGCCTCGTCCCTCCCTGTATGACATCCTGTACGGCAATTTCGCCGGCGGGCTTGACCTGAATACTGTCAGCGAAACGGATCAGGTCATCCTGTCGGTGCTCGATAACATGCAGCGCATCCTCAACTGTCGGGCCGGAACGCTGGCGCATCTGCCGGACTACGGCCTGCCGGATATGACCGCTGTCCTCCAGGGGATGCCAGCGTCGGCGCACCAGCTGATGAGCACGTTGTCGGCGGTGTTGCTGAAATACGAACCGCGCCTGCAGCGGATCGCGGTGGTGATGCTCGATCAGCATGCGCCCGGCGAACTGCGCTATGCCATTGATGCGGAGCTGAAGGATATTGGCCTGGTGCGTTACGGCACGGAGTTTATGCCCGAGGGCAGGGTGTTGATCCGCCACCTCAAACGTCAGCAGTACCTTGACGCCCGCTCCGCCCTCTAATCTCTCGCTGAAAGACATCATGATGACAACACACCACGACCGTCACTATAAAGCCGGTGGCGACCCGCGCACGCTGGCTGATTTTATGGCCCTGCGTGCGGAAATGAACAAGCTCAGCCACCCGGCGCGGCCGGATATTAACTGGCCGTATGCCGAGCAGCTTGCCCGCGGGCTGTTGGAGCATCACGGCGCGGACCTGCAGACTGTCGCCTGGTATACCCTGGCCCGCGCCCGGCTGGGCGGGGTGGCAGGGATCAATGAGGGGCTGACGCTGATGGAGTCGCTGCTGGTTCGTCAGGGGAAAAACCTGTGGCCACAGGCGCTCCCGGCCCGGACAGAGATCTTCCGCACCCTGAGCAAGCGGCTGCGGCAGGTGATCCGTACCCTGAATCTTACCCCAGAGGATGTTGAGTCGCTTGAGCAGGCTGAACGTTCGCTGCAAAGCTTCGACGCAGTGCTCCAGCGCCTTGAGATCGCTCCTGAAAACCAGCTGAGCGACCTGCGGGCGCTACTGCACAGCACGGCAACTCGCTTCGAGAGCCTCGACCCTGCGCCAGCGCTTCCCACCGCGCCGCCGGTGGCGGTGTCTGACGCGGAACTTCCCGGCACTCTGGTCAGCGAAGAGGATGCGGCGAAGGTTGAGCCAGTGCCAGACCTAAAACGTAGACCAAAGGCTGAGCCGCTGGCTCCGCCTTCACCTGCAAAGCGGCCCGCGCCGGTGGCGGCGTCTACTCCGGCAGCCGCGCCGCGCTGGAAGCCGTTTATCGCCGGGATGGTTACCATGCTGGCGGTAACGGGTATCGCCGTCGGCGGATGGCTGGCGCTGCGTCAGTCCGACTTGCCGCCCATTTCGGTCACCCAAAATGCCGGACCGATACCGGGCCTGCCGGCGACAACGCCCCCGGGGCCGGTTGATCTGCCACAGACGCAGCGCCAGCTTGGCGAGCTTGCCCGCCTGGCGCCGGACTGGGCGGTCAGCTACGGCGACCAGCTGGTCCACCAGGCCCTGATCCGCTGGCCGGATCAGGCGCAACCGCTGGCGCAGCAGTGGCGGCAGCAGCTGAGTGCTGGCGCATTGCCCGCGGAAAACCTTACCGGCTGGTCGGAGGGCATGCAGCAGCTGCAGCGGCTCGCCGACCAGCTCAATGCCCTCGACGAGCAGAAGGGGAAGTACCTGACGGTGAGCGAACTGAAAACCGCAGTATTTGCCATCACACAGTCGTTTAACCGCGCTGTTCCGCTGGAGGAGCAGCTGCGCCAGCTGGCCGCGCTTCCCGTTGATCAACCCTGGCCAGCCGCGCGGGGAAGCCTCGCGGAGCTGCATCTGCAACAGCTGATAGTGGAGTATGCCCTGCTGAAGCGAAAACAGCCGGCGTCGCCGACCGCTGCGCTCCCCGCAACCGGTGAGCCCTCGGTGAGTGAGGCGGTGAAATAAAGTGTGCGCATGGCAACATTTTCTTTACATCAATATTGCAAGAACCGAACGCCCTTCGTAGTCTGAAAATGATTTAAATATACCGTTTG
>ERZ772969.618-NODE-618-length-32395-cov-47.594589_pt1 | contig 32395 bp, 37 predicted proteins | sample MGYA00511676_ERZ772969 | MGnify/ENA primary metagenome ERZ772969 (study PRJEB29015, sample SAMEA2737651) | human gut metagenome | biome: human gut; feature: human-associated habitat; material: faeces | place: China | collected 2012 ... | reverse complement strand
ATTCTCCTCTTTCCACATGTCCTCCCGGAAATGTTATTCCAGAGTAATCATCATCTCTCTTATCTTGGACAAGTACCCTATTTTCACTAAACACCATACACATATTTGTCATTATCACTTTTTCTGTTCTTGCCATTCGTAATACCCTTATCCTTCATTTTCTGAATCCATATATATCATTTCAACAATACTGTCTGCATCAATATCAGGTGTAATAATTTTTTCATTAAAAACTGATGAAAAATCCTTTTCTCTCCACAAATAGAGCCAAACTAGAGCCATTTAATAAAACAAATGCCGGAAGCCCGCATAAATACAGGCTTTCGGCATTTCAATCCGTTATTCAAACTCTTCCCAAGGGAAGTATCATCAAATCAAAAATGCTGATTTTATGCGGCATTCCACCGCATCTATTTCATCAAATGTTACTCTTTTCATATTGTTTTCAAAAACTTTAGTAGCAAATTAGTTGCAATGATTCACTATTGCTTCCACGAAATCCATGGCAGATATAATCTACTTTTACTACTAAAAACGAATAATCAAATGTGGTTTGCGGGTGCTTAATCGTGCCTGCTGCCACACCCACTATGAAAGGAGCTTTTCTATGAGCAATCAACACAAACACCCAACTATAAGTTTTAGAATCAGTGATGCTGAACGCAAGCAAATCGAAGCCCGCATCCTTGCCAGCGGAATGATGAAGAAAGATTACTTTGTCCGTTCCTGCATCTATAACCGCATCTGCGTTGTCGGCAAGAAAGAAAACATATATCCTCTTGTACAGACTGTTAATGCACTATATCTGCAATTACTTGAAATGCAGAAAGCATTTACCTTAACTGATGCCACATCTGATACACTTACTGCTTCGGATGAAATCAGGGAATTGCAAACAGAATACACCAATATGCTTACAGCTATTATTGACCTCTTGGATGGTGCCAAATATCTGTGGGAAGGAGAATCCCATGAATAATAATTTTGATTTTCAATTTGGTATGTATGCGCCTGCCACAGACTCCATCATTATCAATACCGGCGAGAATTCTGTTCTTATTATCCGTTGTAAGGAATGTAATTCCTCCGTTACTTTTGACGACCGAACGATGTTGTGTATCTTTACCGGCTAGCAAAGGAAACACCTCTGCTGTATGCCGAGCTTGCAATGAAGGAAAATGGATTGCAGGATTATGTGGATGCTATGAATGAATTTAATTAATACCTATACCAGTCCCTCCATACACACTTGTTGGGACTGGTTATTTTATTCACAGATTACTTTCTCATATTTATGATATGTAATTGAAACTCCTGTCATCTCCTCCAAACTATATGTTCCTTTTTTTAAAACAATCGTTTCCCCTTGTATTTCGCAGTCCATAACCACAAATTTGCCATTATAATTCGATACTATAGCTCTATTCTGTTCAATAACCTCATATGATTTCTTGTCACTAATTTCATAGTCCATTTTTATTGCAATTCCTGTTGCTACATTCATAACATATAGCAGCAACGCTATTGATAATACTATCTTTTCAACTTTATTATATTTTCTATTTTTCCAAAAGAAATTCCTGATTATTATAAAATATGCTATCATTACGTCCACAATTAAAAACACTATAATTGTCACATAATTATCTACAATTTTTCTCAACCATGTCCAAGGAATAATTTCTATCAAGCTAATTGTATATAATATATTTTGAACAAACAAAATACACACCGTAAAAAGGAACATCAGTATCACATATATCTTGCTGTTAATTTTTTCACTTATATACGAAAATATGAAGGGATAAGCAAACATAAGAAATGCACATAGAACAAAAATCAATTTATTTTCAAACATTTCTGTTCCACTAAAATACTTTCCATCTATCCCATAAAAACTTAAGCATGAAACAGAAAAGCTCTTTGAAATTACCAAATTCATTGTTCCTACTAAAGTAATAAACGCAGCTAAACCAGTGCCCAAAATATTCCATACATTATCTTTCAAAAATTGCTTAACCTTACTATCTCTTGTACTTTTATAAGTATTTCCTTGACTGTCTACAATCTCTTTACTTTGTTTGTCTTGCATATCTTCATCCTTCCTTTAAAACCTAAATTTAATTAGTATTATAATACAGCATACACTTTATTCTTTGTCTTCCTCTCACCTTTAAGAATCTCTAGCTTTTCTGCTTTTGACAACAAACGACTTGCTGTCTTTACCTCAACGCCCAACAATTCTGCCGCAATAACACTGTTTATTTTTTTATTTCCATTCAAATACCCTAAAATAACCTGCATTCTAGCTCTTTCCAATTCGGACATTAATTTGGACATTGATTCAGACATTGCCACTTTATTTTCAAATCCATCCCTAATATGAATAATCGTATTCAAATATACACAGACTTCGTTGCCTGATAAGGACCACTATCACCTGCCGAACGCCATAAGTATATTAAAAATATGCCAACACGTCTCTTACTATAAGTTGTGAAAATGCAATTCAGCTTTCTTACTTGATACCCCCAATGATATTGTGTATCTATACCGGCTGGCACATGAAAGTCCTCTGCTGTATGCTGAATTGACTTGCAAAACCAATGAATTACAGGAATATGTTAACGCAATGAATGAATTTAATTAATTGGGGCTATTTAAACTATATCAAGCTGCAATAATGAATAGTTCGGATAACTCAATCTAATAAAATAGCTTTCCGACACTTTTTTCGTCGCTTTTTCAACTAAAAAAGCGACGAATTATTTTAATCTATACAACTTGCCTTTTGTTTTCCCATTATCAATGAGTTTATCAAGTGCAATTAATTCCTTTAACAATTCCTTTGTCCTAGTATCCTTTAATCCCAGATTATCAGCTATTTCAGCTGTTTTGTGCCATTCTTCATCATTTAATAATTTTAAGATTTTTTCATATTGCTCTATCTTTTTCTTTGATGATTTTTTCGTTGCTTTCTCATAGCTCGTCTATCTTCATCCGTAAAGAACTCCGCTCTTGGTGAGCCATTCTTCTCAAGTTCTTCCTGTATTGTTGGTATATGCCAGAAGAATGTCCCTCTGATAAATCCAGTTCTTTTAAAAACTCTCCAAGTCATCTATTTCTATAATATCTCGAAACAAATCTCTTTCCCTCAGCTATCGTTTTTTCTGAAATAGATCTGTCTATCCCCGGAAAATTCATAATATTTATGCAATCCGGCTCTATCTCTATAGTTACTGGTTCAAAGGACATATAATCTCTGTGATAAAAAGCATTTACCACAGCCTCCTCTATTGCCTGATATGGATAATTGAATATCCTTAATGCCTCCATCTGATTTGGTACTTTAATTACCTTTTCTCGAATAATCAAATTACGAAATCTTTCCATTGTTGCCTGAATCATCTGAGGCACCGAACCTGTAATATTAGGGAAATCTTCACTAATACTTGGATTTTCAATGCTTCCTTTAGGAAAAGAGGTCATCTGTACATAAGTATATCCAAAGAATTTTTCTGGATGCTCACAGAACATCATAATTGCCACATTCTGAATATATCTGAGTTCTTGAGGACCAACCAATAGCTGCATATCATTAAGTATTTCCTCAACACCATGTTTCCTTACCTGTTTAGCAATCTTACTACCATTTTTTCTCAAATGATCTTCTAACAGCACCGGTGAAATATCCTCAAATGTTGCCTTATGGTTTGCTCTGCAATCAAACGGGGTTTGATCTGACATATTAATCAGTTCTCGCTCCTGTTCACTATTTGCCTTAACAGAACTTGTCTGATAACGAATATAATAATTGTACTTTTTTTCTTTCTTACTTGTTACATGCTCTAGTGATTTATAAGGTCGCTGCTGTCCTGTTCTGACAACAATTACAAAAATCCATTTTCCATCCACTTCTGCTGGTATCCCCTGTGGAAAGTAGGGTGGAGAAATCAAATTATTGTACCCCAACATATCTTTCTGTATTGAATCCAACATATATTCAGGTAAACCTTTTACCGGACGCTGGCAACACCATTTTCTTACTCAACGCCTACAACAATATAACCGCCGCCATCATTATTATAATCATTTGCAAATGCACAGACACTATGGTAGATATCATCAGGATTCCACCCCGTCTTAAACTCTATTCGGTCTGATTCTAATTTTCTTTTGTTTAATAAATCTTCTATATCCATTTCAAGTTCCATAGTGTCATCTCCAATTCTCTTTATATTTCTAATTGTGTTACATTGTTCGCTTCAAGTAATTCTTTTGTTTCATCATCCTTAAACACTTTAAAACATAAGTATCTGAGTAACAGTGAAACTTCCTCTTCGTTCTTAAATACAAATTTACCATCATCACTCACTTCAATTTTCAGCATACTTGCAACCTTTTTACGTTTTGTCTTATTTTTTATCCGCTCAATACGCTCACTTTTTAATGTTATAAATGTTCTAGGAGATTTATATGCTCTCGCCATTTGTTCAAATTCTTCTTTATTTTCAAATGCATCGATTGTGGCAATCTGTTCAATCGCTTTGTTTTTTACTTTTTGCATAGTCTTTTCTATGTTTAACAAATCCTCGAACTTATAATTAAATGAATAAATTGTTTCATCCACTACTATGCAATCTGCATCCATACGCAACTTACACACTTCATCTGTTATTTCAGCTAACTCACTATTGGAATCAAATGTAAATACTGCACTACGTTTATTTTTTAAGCTAATAATGGGATTGGCCATCTTCAACAATATGAGTGATTTTCCACTACTATTGATTGATTTTCCTTCCAATACATATCCATGATATTTTCCTTCAACCTTCTCATCAGAAGCACGCGCAATATCCTCGACAAAATAATCCCATTGTTCTTTTACAAGCTCATTACTTGTTTCAATTCTATCACAAGAAACCTTTGTGTTTTCTCCGGTATAATCTTTAATCTCGTTTATTTTTCTTAATTGATACTTAACAACCATTTCAGCCAGGGATTCTGCATATTTTGGAAGATATTGATCGTTTTTAAATCTGATTTTATACGCAGTAAATGGATTGTTATTTCTTCTATCTATCTTAAAGAAATATAACATCCAACTATATGCACCTGTTTCAACCTTTTCCATTATTTCTATAAGCATTTGTTTATCCATAACGTGCCTCCCTATCTTAGATCAATATAAATGTAATTTTCAAAATCCCAATGCTCCATATCGTTTTCAATTTTTACAGTTAAGTTATTTTTGCTAATTACCAAACAATCTTCATATATATGTGGTCTGCCCATTATATTAGCTTCTAAATCACACGAATACATCCTATATCCTTTGAATTCTAACCATATATTAGTATATACATTACTATTTCTAATGCACAGAAAAGCAAGCATTCCAAAATAGATCACAAACAAAACTACGCTTTTGAGTTCTGTAAAATCAAATGCTATCATTGGCAAAATATAGGCCAATAAAAATTCTGATGACAATTTATTAGCTCTTGTGGCTTTTTTTATCTTAATCTTGGGAGGCTGATTGTTACTTCGCTTATCTTTAAGAAATTGATTTATTGAAACTGTACTAATTATCATCAATATTCCAATTATCAAAACAACAGCTATACATACCCAATTAGTTTTACATACACTTCTCACATTATGTAATACATTATCCTTGTATAGCCAATTATTAATTCCACTTTCAACTAAGTTCCAAATATCTGATACTATAATAGATAACCATAGTGGTATAAAAGATGTCATAAACATATTCCATTTGAATTTTTTATCCATGCATACCTCACTTTCTCTACCTATTCATTATTCCTTCGGATTCACTATTCCCAGCCCTTATCTCCTCCATATGCATTCATCTATATGTATCTTCATCAATAACACTATCAAATTATCGAAGAAATCAAGCAACACCTGCTTGATGACAATATGGTTGTCAAAAAAGGCACTGACCGCCTTATTGTAAAAAATTATCCAAATTAGTGAAACCTCTTGATTATCGGTCATAAGATGATAATATCTAATTAAACAGAAAGCACCCACTCCAAAGGTGGATGCTCCGAATTTAGGTTAATGAATGTCCTTAAGTACACCGCCTATCCTGTGGATCAGACAGGATAGGCATTTTTATTTTCGCCTGCTCTTCCTCGAAGAGCTTTTCTCTTTATCGAGAAAGGCAAGCAACGCTACAATTAAGCTACCAAAGGACATCAGCAAAGCTAATATCCCAATGAAAATCGTAATGATCTCATAAGCTGTCATCGACGCCACCTCTACACTCCGTTTCGGTCGGTGCTAAGCAGGTGCCACTGGCACCTAGCACCCCTTCCTATGTATTCCGGTTGCCCGGTATCATAAACTCGGGGAGGCTACCACCCTGTCATGGGTACTTTCCTTAGGCAATATTCTAACATACACATACTAAACTTTGCAATAAAAGTCTATTTTTGTTTCAACAATTCATTTAATATATTTTTTATACTTTTCCCCACCATTTCCTAATACAATATCATTGATAATTGACAGCACTATTGCTTGTCCTCCGCAAACTCCATCTCTATCATAGTCTTCTGGTATTTCATCTGCAGATGTCGGAATTTCAATCTCATTAATCCACCATCTGTCAATTTTTTCATATAAATTAGTTAATGTAACAAATAATTTTATGTCATCTTCTGTAAAACCAATATTTAGATTTTTTAATAATTCATGAGTAATCTCATTTCGCCGCTTCCGTATCTTTTGATAATTATCAAAATCTTCTTGTGTAATAGCCTCGGATTCCATAAACCATTTTAGCGATGCATTTTCTAACTGCTTATCCAATGTTCTAACTTCTTGTTTATATGCTTCGGATTCAATATAAATTGCTTCACCATTTTCAAAGTAAAGGTCATCACAATAAAATCCCTTCACTTGGCTTATTATATAGTCTTATAAGCATTCATAATTCATTACAAATAGTGCTGCAAAATTCACATTTGTTTTTATAATGTTTTCATCTAGTATATTTGCCCAATTATCCATATAAGATCATCCTTATTGTTTATGTTCTCAAGATTCTAAAGCTTCCTTGCCTTTATACAAAATGAAATCGGCAACATCTTTGCTTTCTTTGTTTTTGGATCAACATCTCCTGTAGCATTTAATGATTTATCATCTGATTCTTCTACTAATTGCTCTACCATAAATCCAGCTTTTGCCAATGCATTAATATATGTTGAAATCTTTCTATTACACAAAACAATTTCACTATCATGCACGGGCATTTTAAAGTATGATTCATCATAATAACTCTTCGTCATTACCAGCTTTTCATCCTCAAAAACCTCTTTACGTTCATCACAGGACCACGCTACACAATAATTCAATGTATGGTGCCAGCTAAATATAAATATACCATCCTTTTTCAAATACGAAGCAATCTTATCAAATGTGCCTTGCAAATCTGTTGTCCAACCAATACCATATATGGAATACACATAATCAAAATAATCTCTAGGCACATCAAGTTCATCCTCCATCTTTGAACATATTAGTTTTGCAGAATATCCATTATCCTTCAAAAGTTTAGCTGCATTATCAAGTTGCTTTTGTGACAAATCAACGCCCCATAACTCCCCTACACCTTTTTCAGCATTGTATTTTAAAGAATGCCCACTTCCACAGCATATCTCCAACATCTTCTTCCCTGTAACATCACCAAACAGATGTAAATCATCTTCTGTTGGAAATCGTACCCCATACACTGGAAGTGCTGTTGTTCCAAACCACAAATCGGCATGTTCATTCCAATAACTTCTATTTTTGTCTATTATTTCTTCATTTTTCATATCCTCTTATCTCCCAATCTTATCATCAAATATAATTATACCTTTGTATTATCAGGTTGATGTCTTCTAATATATGATATACAGTTATCAAGATGTTTTTTATCCACTATAGGCTCCCACGACTTACCTCCCCATAATCCTTTTGGTATCTGCTCTACAAGGATAGGAAATTCTTTTCTCAATAGTCTTGAAGATGCTAACTAATATTCTTATGTATTCTATAGTCTGTTTTCTGCCAGCTGTATCTGACTGTATGACTTCTTTTCTATCTGCATATACTTTTCAATCAATTTCGGCTGAATCAACGGATATGTCCAATTCTCAGGAAACTCATCCATTAATATAACCTTTTCCATTTCACTATGTAATTCTTTAGAAAATTCAGTTATTTCCGCAAAATAAAGCATTCCAAAGGTTTCCTCGCCTGTATCATTTACTCTTGTCTTGCCTATCACTGAATATACACAGATTGGCTTTATCTCATATTTTACTGCTCCTGTTTCTTCCTGGAGCTCCCTTTTAGCGGTTTCGAGAATATTTTCGCCTGCTTCTCGATGCCCTCCCGGCACTTCATAGGTATCTCTTTCTTTATGCTTACAAAACACCCACTTGCCGTTGCTCTTTGAGATTACTACTGCAAATTTCAATAGTTCATCATTAACTGTATCATAAAATTTTACTTCCATCACATTTTCCCTTCCCATTCCAGCATAAACTCATTCAGAAATTCCTGCATTACAACCTGTCTATGTTCTGCCAGTTTCTTTCCCTCTGTCGTATTCATCATGTCTTTCAACAAAAGCAACTTTTCATAGAAATGATTAATGCTTGTAGAATCTTGATTATTCCGATACTCTTCTTTATTCATTCCCATTTTAGATTTTATTTCCGGATCATAAATCTTTCTTCCCCTACTACCACCATATGCGAATGTTCTGGCAATTCCAATAGCTCCTATAGCATCAAGTCGGTCTGCATCCTGCACACATTTTCCTTCTATGGTATCAGGTACGACTGAATCAGTTCCTGCAAATGAAACCTCATCTATAATTTTGCATACCGCCTCTATCCTTTTACCATCTATTTTGTTAATTGTCATAAAATCAACTGCATTTTTCTTAGTAACATAAGTGTCCGGAGAAAGCTTAATATCGTCAACATCATGTAACAGATCCGCCAACTGCACTATTTTAACATCTGCATTTTCCTGTTTTGCGATTTTAGTAGCCAGTTTATATACTCGTATTGTATGATAATAGTCATGACCACTACTGTCTCCCGAAAATATACTTTTTATAAATCTCTTTTCATTATCTGTCATCTTTTCTCCTAATCAACCTAGCAAAGCAATATATTGATTTACGAAAGTCATTACTCCACCCACAAATAGAGCCAAACTAGAGCCATTTGATAAAATAAATGCCGGAAGCCCGCATAAATACAGGCTTTCGGCATTTTAATCCGTTATTCAAACTCGGCAAGCCCAAAGATATTGTTAAATATATTTGTTTAAGTTTTGTATCTTTTTTGCCATTATTTTATTTCTGATGCATATATTATTTTGGCTCACTGATTTTCTGTTGCCAATTTGTTGCCACATTCTCTTTGTTATAAACGTTGTTTTAACACATCATAAAAATGTTCTGTTTTTCGCTGTTGGCTCACAGATTCATAAATAAAGCGATATTCTCTATCCACGTCATTTCTCGCTAATACGTATTTTTTAATATCCGTATATCTCTTTAATCGAGGCCAATATTGCAAAAAATCTGGCAAAGAAACATCTTCCTTCAAAAAAGTCGCTGTCGGCATATCTTTTTGTGCTGCCATACCTACTTCAAATGGAACCCATTGTGAAAATCTTGTTATATTCGACATAACAACGATTATATCTGTGCAATCATTCAAGTTTGCACGTATATGATCAGTTAAAGCTTTACCATTTTCTGTTATAGAATTATCAAGCAAGTCAAGATAACATTCCACTTTAATTTCTTGCAATTCTTTTGCTATTAAATTTGCCGTAGCTGCATCTTCTAATTTATGAGATATAAATATCCGCATTTCTTACCACCTTATCTTTAATAAACGTTAATACACATTCCGGCGAATCCAATCCTCCAATGAATCTTTTCGTTTAGCTATTACCGGAATATTTAAATTTGTAATATTAGAACTTGTACTTTCAGTAATCTTAACAGCAACAACCGGCTTACCAATAGAAATAGCAAATCGTATCTCATCCATCGACATTCCGTAATTATTTGCTGGACGATTTGAACAAACAACAACATTTGCATATTTAATCTGTCTTTGGATTTGCGGATCTACATTATATCGCCTATCAATACTGTCAAACGGTGAGCTACTTGGGACAGAATAATCTCTTACATTGTATTTTGTTCTATCCAATAATGCAGTAATTGTTTCATAGTCATCATTGTTCCAACGATGTGGTATAAATACATTTATCATTTAAATCTTCTCCTTCTACATTGCTTTCACTTAGATGGTATTCTTATTTACCAGTTGCCAATAATGTTGTCCCTGTGCCGTTAACTTACAAGATTTATGATGAATTGCAGCATAATACATATGTTCCTCTCCCACCGGAATTACCAAATTCAATTTTACAAATCTTTGCAAAGTTGCGAATATAGCCTCATGCTCTTTGTTTACATCTTTAACATCTGCTTCATGTTTATCAGGTTCATAAGTTGGATCTAATGGATATTCATCATATTGTGAAGTAAATATTTCCGTTATTTGTCGTAATTCTGCAATCGGAATCGGCGGTGCATTTTTTCTTAATGAAACAAAGCTACTAATGTTGGCCTTAAATAACGGTCTTTGCTCATCCCACGCTCCCAATGAACGATCAATATAAGAATAGATGCTACCTGGTGACACTTCACCTAATAAATTCATAGCACCACCATACAATGCTTCAACTAAAAGAGAAGTAAAAATGCCATGTCCATTTTCTTCTGAAGCATATTCTGATGGTCCACAAGCTGCAAGTATCGTTGTCCCATTATGTAACACAGAATAATTCTGCATTTCTACAGGATTAGAAATTGCTCCACTAAAACAACTATCCAGTATAATGATCTTATTTCTTGCTTTCGATTGTGCCACAAATCCCATCACTTCATTTAATGACACGCCTTCATCAGGACGTTGTATTTCACTCGTACATAAATATCCTCCTAATGCATCGAATGAGCCATGACCTGAATAATATAAAACTGCTATTTCCGAATCAGTTTTAAATAAATTTTCTATAGCATCCCTTAAATCATTTCTGTTTATATATGATGCCTCACTGGTAGCACACATGAGTTTTACTTCAAAATTTAAAGTTCCATCCCCATTTCGCTCTAAAGCTGCTTTTACTGAATTAGCATCATTTACACAACCATGCAAATCATCCACATGCTCATAACAATCAATTCCTACACACAATGCTTTTCTCATTTTCATCCCCCTTTCTTATCTCTAAGTATACACCTACATTACTACTCCCCACAACCGATTATCTTTTATTTCTTTTTGGGCGGTTTTACCGGTGGCATTGGTGGTTTCGAAGTTGTCGGAGGAAGTGAAAACCCCCTTTTCCCTCCTTTTTTTTCTCCAGTTGGTTTATTTTGTTTATTATTTTCGTCCATACATACACCTCTTAAAAATTATTTGCAAAATATGCATCATTTTTCCTATCGGCAATTTCTCTAAAATTATCTTTTTCTAATAATGTCTCTTCTTTTAAGTTTTTATTTTCTATATTGGCAAACTCATCCTTAAAAGAATATAATAATTCATTTATCTCGTTCTCTGACAAATCTCCTGATGCTACTTTAAACCAATTATATTCTATTTTGTTATATAGAAATTTTAAATCTTCCATAAATGGAACTAACATCTTTAATCGCTTACTATACGGCAAAAAACCTTTAATCGTTGTTAACACCTGCGAAATTGCTATTATAATAGACCAGACAAACGAATATTTCTGCCATATAGCCCATGCCGCAATACTTGTTGAAGACGCAATTGCCACAACAATATTAATGATCCTATCCCATCTGTAAGAATCTTCTGTATACACATCTAAATAGAATATCCATGCTTTAATTTGAACCATATATTTCCAGTACTTCTCTTGCATATTATTTTCCCCAACTCTGATAAAAACCGGATCCCCTTATCCTCATATCTTTAGCAGATCCGTGTAAATCTTTCTCCGAGCAGTATTTGATTTATTAGTAAATTCAACACCATTATACCAATTTATCAATTTCTCTCTTTGCTTATCCGAAATATCTTCTCTATGGAATACAAAATACCCAACGAGATAATTCACATAATCAGAACGATTAAATTTTTCCAAATCATTATTTTCAATAAACCTCAAAGCCTTTTCCAATGCTTCTAATGTCATTTCAAAACATTCTTTTAATTTATCTGGATCTAAGTTACAAAGCTGATTTTCTTTTGTATCAGATGAAATAGGTGCAAAATTATTCGAATGTTTACCCGAAACTAGTACCTCATACGCTGGATTTAATGCTGCAATTGAATATGAAACATTTGTCTTCTGCGGTGTAAAAAAATCATATCCATATTCCTGTACCATATTACGATACACATGTGTATATTGGGTATATACATCAATACCATGGGCTTTCAATTTAGAAAATCTCATTTGAATAATACTTACACGACTTCCCGCATTATTCAAGACTTCAAACCAGTTAATCTGCTCATCCTCAGTAAGATCCGTTGCAAAATTAATTGTATATTGATAAGTCTTTATTTTATTTCTAATCTGTAATAACGCATTTACTACCATCGGTGCTGCTAAAGCTTTATTTTTCTCTGTGTAAGCAATTAGTTCATTATCCTCTTTATTCAAAAGCACACCAACCGGAACCTGATTTTTCCAATATGCTTCCGCATTTATAACAAATTCTCCCTTTCCTAAATCTAACACTACACTTTTTAAATCTGGATGATTGCAATATGCTTTATAATTTGTTGTTAGCCTCTGTTGCCCATCTACAACAGACATCTGCCCTCTTACAGTTTCAGAAAGTAATTCCCTTTCTATAAAAGAAACTTGTGGTACTGCAAATTCCTTTTCTGTATTATTTATTATGTTAATGGAGATTGCAGATATGGGAGATTTACTTAAAAGTTGATAATTTAACAATTCAACACATTTTGTCAATGTCCAACTAACATCTCTTTGATATAAAGGCAATGTTAATTCATTCTTTTCTATATACTCACATAACGTAAAAATATATTCTTGTCTACTATTTTTTGTTGGATTAAGATTTGCAGCCTCCAACAATTGTTTATTAATATTCATTCCGTCTCCCTTCTAGCTGCTTTTTTTAGCAGCTTTATTATTTTTTATTAAATTTATCAGTTTTTATTCATTTTGTCAATAGCTGCTACTCTATTTTAATTTATATGCAAAACATTTTATGACTTATAATCCGTTGTCTTATAATCTTCTTAATTTTATGATAAAAAAAGAGGTGATTTTATGAATATTCAAGTTAGCAACCCCCATTTCAAATGGGGGTTTAACTTTTACCCTTCCAGGGTCTACTACTGGTTCCGCCAGAGGCGGGGTTTCGCAGCACCTTTATTACTGGTCGCCCGCTAAATCAGGCCTGCTACTTTCTTCCATCCTCTAACTTATCATTTTCTTCTTGTTCTTGAATATATTTTCTTACCGTTTCTTCATTCACATTACCTACTGTAGAAACAAAATATCCTCTTGCCCAAAAATGTCCGTCTCCCCATTTTGTCCGATACTCAGGATGTCTGTCAAACAACATCAATGTACTTTTTCCTTTTAGATATGACATAAATTCAAAAACACACATCTTTGGTGGAATAGCCACATACATATGTACATGGTCTACACACACCTTTCCATCAATAAGTTGCACCTGCTTCATCTCACACAATTTTTTTATAATTTCCACTAAATCCTTTTTCGTTTCTCCATACATTATTTTTCTTCGAAACTTTGGAATAAAAACAATATGATATGTGCAGTTCCATCGTGTATGTGTTATACTTTGATTATCCATTTTGGATACCTCCTATGCTTTTGATATGGCCTGCGAAACCAATATCATTATAGCATAGGAGTTTTTTAGTACTCTAGGTAACGCTCTGGCTTTGCCTCGGCCCCCATTTCAAATGGGGGATATAGATATTATTCATTATCATACTCTTCTTGTTGAAGTTTCATATCAGGTGAATACATATTCCAGTATTTTTTCCCAAAGACATCCTTCGGCAAATTAATATTATCCTCTATAAGTTCTGTCTGCCTAGCCTGTGGATTAGTTTTAAGCTCATTGTATATAATTCTCCATACTACAATCTTGAACCACTCTGGATAATCTATTATGGAACATTTACATGGACTAAAAACCTTGTCTATCCACTCATTTATTTTAATGACAGCATCAGAAAAACTCATGCATTCTAACTGCTTACAATCATTTTTAATATTGTCTACCACATCTGAAAATTCTTCATCGAATTTTACCTTGCCAATGGCATCTGTAAATTGATACATATACATATCATCTTTTCTTTGGATTTTTGGGTTTAACTTACAATTTCCTTTTCTGAAATTAATTATATCAAAAATGACTCAATACATATATCAATTTTTATGGGTTTTTGGGTTTTAGAAATAATTATAATCAAGACCGAACTTTATGAGTTTATCCTTTTCACATGTTCTTTTATAAGACCGTTCTTAAATAATTGGGCAGGAAATCTTACTGTGATAACGCTTCTAGTGTCCCATGAACGAATATTAAAAGAAAGTGTCCCATATTTGACCCGAAGAAAATAAAAAAAGCCCCACAAAGCCCATAAATACAGGCTTTGTGAGGATATGTCGTCTATTCAAACTCCCCGCAGAAAAACTTATTATCCCTGTGAATGCTTGATTTCTAGAGCTTTTAATGGCGATTATTCCGCCTCTTATCACAATTATTTTATGTTTTCAAAGATTTAGGTATCATATGGGTATCACACATAATATCATTATTGAAAAATCATATTAGTTCCATTACTGACTTTTTTTATGCTATCAATCAATGTAGCATCACAATTTTTCCCAATTATAATTTTATCTAATGATAAACCACATTTATCGTAGGCAATGTTTCTTCCTTTGTAACCAAAATCACTTTTGACTTTTGGATATACATTACCAGAATTTAAAATTCCCTCTCCAAATGGATCACTCAAAATCCTGACTTCTTTTTCGAGATATGATTTCATAGATTCATTATTTGGATTTTTAATAACATATGGTAGTTCTGCCATTAGCATTCCTTTATCAAATAATTCTTTAGGACTTGAATTATATGCTTCTATCAACATTTGTGTATAATCAACCTTGTTCTTATCAACATATTCAACTGGATATAACATATCATAATCTATAACATTAAATACTAGGCATATTCCCCTGCTATTATTACTATATGCCTTCCACATATAGTTCTCACACGAATATGTTAATGAACACACGTCATATATTTCCTTCATAGTTGCTATAAAAAACATTATATTATCACTAGGAATTCCTGTTCTATATGACACTTTTTTTACATTATATTTCATATCAAATTCTGTTTTATCATTTAGAAACTTATAATATGAGAACCATAACTGTCCCTTTTCCAAACTTTGAAATTTTATCCGATTCAAATATTCATTACTATCGAACGCAATAAATTTATACAATTTATCGTTTACTATTATTGACTTTAAAAAATCCATCTTATATTTACCTAAATCTTTATGCTTTCTTTTGTCATATTCTTGGTAAAATCCTAAATTCATAGCTGGTCTCCCCCACATCAAAATTTGGTAATACTATCTGACTTTATCTTTTTTATTTGCTCTTCTAAGTTGTTTTCCCATTCCTTATTTTTGTTATAATATAATTTTAATGCTTTTATCAGTTCTAATGTAAAAGTGTAAATTAATGCTGCCAAAGATAAGCCTCTTGCTATCATACCAGCATTTTTCATTTTTATTCCAGCAATTAACACTACCGCTAATCCTATTGATAATATCAAAATAAATATTCCATTATATATCCATATAGCATTTGCATTTTTCTTTTTTGTTATTATAGTTCTTATGTATGACATTACCATTATCACTACAGACATTACTGCTATAATAAAATCAATTCCTGTTGCTATTTTTTCATTACCTTGATATCTCATCAAATAAACCACTATACCTATAAACATCAAATATAGAATAATCGGTACGAAAAGTTCCATTCTATTCATCACTTTAGAAATAAGCAAATATTTTTTCTTACCTTTAATATTATTAAACCTCTTTAGTTCTTGATTTTTTACATATTTTGTCGACCTATTCATAAATTAATCCTTTCCCAATATTTCCGTCTGTTCATCCATTATTACATCTTTAAACTTCCGTCCCTGAATCATACAATTTTCAAGTACATCGTCTAAATCCGCATACCATCCAATTAGTTCATAACTCTCTGACTGGGGGTATCCTGTCTTTTCACAATGTAATAAAATAACATCATATTGTCCTATTCTTCCGTCTGAAAGAGTAACTTTTTCATTCTCGTCCAGCGGCTCTCTGCACATTCTGTAATATACATCATTGTATTTAAACTCTATGCCCATAAACTTTTGTCTGTCTAAATTATCTGCAGGAATTGATCGTCCTGATTCATACTCATATATAAAATCCTTTAATTCTTTATATTCATTAACTCTCATGACAATCCGAACCTCCTCTTAATCTTCTTAATTAGTTTTTCTTCATCCGCTGTTATTGGTATTCCTTTATCGCTATGGTCTAAATTCAAGTGCTTATGTGGCATCAATCCATGATGTTGATGTAATAAATCAATGCTTATAATCTGCCTATGTGTCTCATCATAAAAAGATAAATGTTTTAACTTTCCATTCTGAACAATCGCATATGCTCTTTCTGCTGAGTGCGAATATTCAGGAGCCTTAACAGCACCACTATTCTGTAAAATTACCTGCACCCCATCTACATCGCCTACAGTATGATAATTCTGCCCATTTTCAACAAAATTAAATTTTCCTGTATCTACATCTTCGAATGCTCCTCTACTTCCCATATTGTAACACATCCTTTCGTTCAAAAATATTAGATTCTTTCCATAAACACAATTGCTTAAATTCTTTATTTTTATTGTTAAATGCATCTTTATATTTTATATTTACAAATCTTCCAGTCATTCCGAATATCATATCTCCATATACAATAATCAATGGTGGCTCAATTCTTTTTTTCATCTCATTAAACCCTTCCAAAAATACTTTCTGATTATTTATACATCCTATTGTTGAAACTATAACGATAGAATTTTTCTCTATTCCACTAAAACATATGTCATAAGTATCTTCTCCCCACCATGATATAACTGGTAAGACAACACATTTATATGTCTGCCAAAGGCAACCAAGCCATCGGTTCATATACACATTATGTCTTACTTCATTAATATTCATTGTTGGATAAATGCTATAATCTGGTGTACCTACCGCCATTACTGTTTGAAATCTAGGTATATATTTCATAGGATCGGTCCAATATTTCAATAAATCTTTATCATATGTAAATGGTAACACTATTTTTTTACTGTTATCTTGTTTTGTTGTTAAATTCTTTATTCCAACTGGCTCCATATTTTCAATGTCCAACATTTCCTCATCAGTTTTATGTATTATAGGCATTCCATAGTCCCCTAGCATATGTTCTCCCAACATTGGTCTAATCACTTTAAATTTTTCTTCTTCCGATAAGCCATGTATCATTTCATCGCCTCCATTCATTATGCTTGTTCGCTTATTTCTAACATCGTATTTAAAAAATATAGGGCTTAAACCCTTTTTAACATCATTGTTTGTTAGCTTGTTCGCTGTTTTCTAACATAAGAATAGCACTTACATATCTTTCTGTCAACTATGTTTTTCATTGACAGGTCATAAACTTATATAACAAGATATGACCTGCCTATCTCTGTATCTTATTACTCCCTACTCTCTGGTTTATATGTCACATTAAATACATAGTCTAACAACCACTTCTTGAAAGATTGGTTATTCTTATTTCTTATATCATCCGAAAATGCTTTATACAATTCCGTACCAGAAACCAAACTTTTCAATATTGCATCATAAGTTGCTCTATCACTCTCATCTCTTGCATTTTGTGCATCAGAATACTTCATAGCATTCTGATATGTCTCATCTTGTTCCACAATATCTGGTAAATCTGCAATCTGTTTTCTGACACGATCCTCATCTGTCCATCCACAGTTGCCCCATTTTTCATGGAATGATGCTAGTATATTTGATAATGTATCATATTCTGGAACCGGTATACCTACATCTGTTTTTACAGGTACAGGGTCTATCTCAGAATCTACATCTTCAAGTTTTATACTAATTGTATCCTGTGCTACAAGTCTATAGCTTTCAAGTTCTACATCTTCTATAATCTCATCCGCATCTCCCGTATCAGGCTTAGGCAGCTTACTAACCAGAAATGACAGATATATAGAAAGTTTTTCCCACTCTATAGATCCATATGGCAGTATAGATGAAAGAAAATTATATGTACGCAAAAATGTTTTTGCAGAACTCTTAAAATCGATCTGGTCATCTAGCTCTAATTCCTTGTATCGTTCTACAGCCTCATCAATAATCGGATCTATTTCACATCTGTCTGCATTATAAATATACAGTTCTGCGACCTTCGCCACTTCATCATCTGAGTAAATTTCCAAAGGCTCCATCTCATCGACTAAATCATTTAATTTATTAACATCTGTTTCTCCTGATAAAATAGTCGTCTTATAATATTTGTCAAATGCTGCCTTAATATCAGCAGGATCATTCTGAAAATCAAGAATAAACACATCATTCTTATCTGCATGGCAACGATTCAGGCGGGATAAAGTCTGAACAGCTTTAATATCAGCTAATCCTTTATCTACATACATCGTCTGAAGCAATGGTTCGTCATATCCAGTCTGAAACTTATTTGCCACAATCAGCAATCTATATGGATCTTTTCTGAATGCCTTCTCTATCTTAGAACTTGGGAATCCATTTAGCTTTGCTTCATTATATGTTACACCTTCATAAGAAATTTCTCCGGAAAATGCTATGATTGCCTTGTAAGGACTCTTTCTCTCTTCTAGAAGTTTATTAATTGCCATGTAATATTCAACTGCTCTTTTAATGCTGCTTGCAACAACCATCGCACGAGCCTGTCCCTTAATCTTCTGACGCACTTCAGAATGAAAATGTTCAACTATAACTCCTGCTTTTTCTTTTACAGCAATCTTCTGGACTTCAACATAATAACGAAGCATTCTCTGAGCTAATTTCTTATCAAATAATGGATCATTCTCAACTGTTTTTACAATGTGATAAAAACTCTCATATGGTGTATAATTTCTCAAAACATCCAGAATAAACTTCTCTTCTATCGCCTGTTTCATTGTATAGACATAATGCGGCTTAGCCTTCTGCGTTCCATCCTCATTCATAATTGGCTTACCATTTTCATCAAACATTTTCTGTCCAAACATTTCAAGTGTCTTGTTCTTTGGTGTCGCTGTAAATGCAAAATAGCTGGCATTAGGAGCCATCTTCTTGCCCTCTATAATCGTATTTAATTTATCTTCAAAATCATCATCATCGTCATACACGTTTCCTGAAACTGCAATATTCATCTTTGCAGCCAGACTTCCATTCTGGCTGGAATGAGCTTCATCAATTATGATAGCAAATTTCTTATTTTTGTAGTCTGCTGATACCGCATCAAGAATAAATTGAAACTTATGTACAATCGTAATAATAATCTTTTTTCCCTGTTCCATAAGTGTACTTAGTGTTGATGCATCCTTTGCCCAGCCAACTGTACTAGACACCTGCATAAACTGCTTAATGGTATCACGGATCTGTTTATCAAGATTTACTCTGTCTGTGACAACTATTACTGTATCAAATACATCTTTCTTATCCGTTTTTAATGTAACAAGCTGATGTGCCAGCCATGCTATTGAATTAGATTTTCCCGAACCCGCACTGTGCTGAATAAGATATCTATGCCCTGGACCATCATTTTTTGCATCAGCTAAAAGAGAAGTGACTACTGATAACTGATGATATCTTGGAAATATCTGCTTGTATGATTTGTGCCCTGTATCCTCATCCTTTTCTTCTGTTATCTGTACATAATTTTCCAATATGTTAGACAAACATGGCTTTGTCAATATATCTTTCCACAGATAATCTGTCTTCAAGCCATTGGGATTTCTTGGATTGCCAGCTCCATTATTGTTCCCCTTATTAAATGGCATGAAGAAAGACTTCTCTTTCTTAAGTTCTGTACACATATAGATTTCATCATCATCTACTGCAAAATGTACAATGCACCTCTTAAATTGAAATAACAATTCATCAGGTGTTCTATCTGTCATATACTGTCTGATTGCATCGTCATGATTTTGCTTGGTTATCTGATTTTTAAGTTCCATTGTGATAATAGGCAGCCCATTTAAAAATATACAAACATCAAGAGCCAGCCTGCCATAATCATTGCTATATCGAAGCTGTCTTGTAACACTAAAGATATTTTTATCATAGCTCTCTTTAGCATCTTGATTGCCTTCGCTTGGTCTGACCATATAGAAATCTACAGTTTTATTCTTATACTTCATTCCCTTACGAATGATATTGATTACGCCATCATCTGATATTTTTTTACTCAGACGATCCAGAAACTTTTTCTTCTCGATCTCATTGTCTTCTATACGAAGCTCGGCAAGTTTCTCATCCTGTGTATCATGTAAAAAACGAAACAGGCGCACTTCATCTATAGCATATATCTTGTTATAATCCGAATTGCCGCCTTCTTCATAATGATTGTTTTCTACCAGATATTTTACAATCATAGTTTCAAAGCCATTTTCTTTCATATTTGTTGCCATTAACTAATGCGCCTCCTTCTTCAGTTAGAATCCACCATTCTGATATGCTCGTGCAATCACATATGATGGCTCATAAAATGCACTACAGTTGTAATTGTCAATCACATCACAGATTTCATTGTTATATACCCTGATTATCCCATCTACAAAATCTTCTTTTGAAGTCAGGGTATCTCTTATCAAACGCTGATATACAGCTCCCATATCCAAAGGCGAAGGAATAATTGAAGCCATCTCTTTGTCAACTGCAGTAATATCATAATCTCCGTTTTTTAAATCATAATCACTTATCCAGTCTTCTTCTACCTTCAATGGATTTTCACAATGTAATACATTTGCACAGCTAAGCAAATGGTATAAACCATCTCGTCCGATTGTATTTACGACATACTTATTTTTCTGCTTAATGTGCCTTGCCACACGCTCTATCATATAACATACAAAATAAAGATCATTTGATTCTATATCTTCGTCTGGGAAGTACTTATTCTTCATAATGTCTCACTCCCTTCAAAAGTCAATGTTTTCAGTGCAGCTTCTGTACAGAACACAATCTGATGGGTAGGATAATTAAATCTTACCAGTTCCCAGAATGCATCTCTTGGAATTCTGCCATCAATGAATCCTTCCACAAAGTTCCAAATCTGATCGTCTGCCATAGGTCCTTCCACGATGTCATAATCATGTTCAATTCCACGTCTGCAGTCTGCCACAAAATCAAGCCACTCATCTGTCATCTCATTAAAGGTCAATATCTTCAATTCTGTGTTTGGCGTATATTCATAATGATTTACTACAGATGCACCTTTTCTTGTCATTGCCCACCGCTTTGCCTGTTTTTCAAAACTGGTACAGTAAAATCCATATCCGAAATCCTTGTAAAAACCATTCTGGAGAATACGCGGAATCGATACTTCTACATTACTTCCATGATACACAATATTCTTTTCCATCTGCGTCCTCCTATTCTTCCATACTTTCATCCAGATTTTCTTCATCTGTGTCATCTTCAGAATCGATTATGTCCGTTTCCGCTTCATATATAGGAATCTTGACATCCCTGACATCTACCTGACCTGTAACTACATCAAATATAAGTTTTGTCCGAAGTTCTTCAACAAGGGTGATTTCTTTGTTTATTCTGGAAATCATTTCATTAATTTGTTTTTCTACTTCATCACACTGCCTTGCAATCTCTCTCTGCTCATCTATTGGTGGAACCTGAATAGCATAATCATAAAAGGCTGTTATTGGCAATCTCCACCTTCCCTGATTTGCTGCTCCTTTTCCAAATTTATAAAAAATTTTTCTTTTATATCCTATCTGAAAAACCCTTAAATAAAATGGAGCAAAACAATGTTCTGAATCACTCAAAGTAAAAACTCTGTAATCCGGACTAGTAACTCCAAATTGCTTAGATATATCAATGTATCCCGTCAGCAAATCCATATGATTCATTGCAAAGTCTCCCGGATATACAAATTGATAATTTGCATAACTTTGAGCCATCTGTCCTTCATTTGAACTTATATCTTTCTTCTTTATACCTTGTTGAGTAATCGATAAAACATCATAGTCTTCCTTACCTGCAATTCTCTTTTTTACTTTAAAATGCTGTTTAATATGATCGACATCCCAATGTTCAGGTATTTCTCCAATCCATTCTACGTTACTTTGCTTATATTTAACATCATGTGTCAATCCTTTTGTAACAAGATTATTAATCCTTGTTAATTTCAGCTCCTCCAACAACTTAATTTGCTTTTTCTTCTGATGAATAAAACGATTCATCTCATAAGTCTTCCAGTCAAGAAATTGCACTATTTTATCCTGTTCTGATTTTGATGGCACTGGCAACATAACTCTATTCATTTTTGTCATTGGAATTCTCTTTCGTACAGTATTTAATTTTCCTGAAGAACTTTGCTTCATTATAATTCCATTTCCCAAACCAACCAATGAACTATAAAATTTCTGATTTCTAAAAATATATTCCCAATATTTAATATTTGAATTTTCATTCCTTATATGCAAAGCGTAGTATACTGGACTTATAGCACCATAATATTTTGAAATACCAGATGACCCGGCAACAACATTCATACAATTAACAATTAAATCGTTCTCCATTGCTATATTATATTTTGTAATATCTTCCTTCGCCTTGTTTCCACCTGATTTCTTTTCAGAATAAGGAATCACTCCTAATGCAGCAGTCAACGATAATATAAATTTTGTTTGTTTCTTATCATTTTTTTCTTTTCGTTCTTTCATTTGTGATTGTAACGGCAAAAAACTCCATGCAATTGGTATTTTATTTATCCAATTACTTTCCACATCTTTGTATTCAGAATATCCCTTCAACATCACACCTCACCTCCAATAATAGAGGCAAGCAATCCGTCTGTGCTCTGCTCAATAGCCCTGATATCTGCAATAATATCACTCATATTTCTAAGCTGCGCTGGCTTATAGAAATACTTTGTGAAACTGAGCTCATACCCTATAACAGCACTATCTTCATTAATCCACGCATCTTCTACATAAGGTTTTACTTCATTTTCAAAGAATCTTATCATTCCACCATCATATAACAGTGGTACCTGTTCTATATCTTTCAGATTGTTATCTGGCTCTGTATTGCCTTTCTTATCCAACACAGCATCTGCATTTTCATCCGTTGTTGTGAAATACTTTCTAATCGCATTTTCACGTTTTTTTGTCCATTTAAGTCCTGCCCTTTTTGCAGACTTTTCAAGTTTCCCTATAAATGAATTGAAATTTGTACTCTTTGTATCTTTCTCATTTGTCATAAGAAAATCATAGAATTCATCATCTTTTGCACTGTTTTTGAAATCTTCCAATGCTTCATCACTTACATTTACTCTTAAACGCAATGGTCGGTTCACTTCTACCTGGTAAAACCCGAATTCTTCATTTGGAAATACCTTGCTATATTCACTGTCCGCCTTATCAAACGCAAGATACAGTTCCATAACCTTTTCACGCATTTTCTGTGTCATCTCACAGTTTTTATCGCCAAGGTTCTTTCTTAAAGGTTCCTTCATGCTTGTGGCATCAATAAGCTGCACTTTACCTTTACGCTTTTCATCTTTCTTATTGGTAAGTACCCACAGATATGTTCCTATTCCTGTGTTATAAAACATATTCTCAGGTATCGCTATGATTGCCTCACACAAATCCTGTTCAAATATATATCTTCGCAGATTACTTGGACCGGAACCAGCTTTTCCTGTAAACAATGACGAACCATTATGAACTTCTATAATACGGCTTCCAAGCTCTGTTGTTGTCTTCATCTTGCTAATATTATTTGCAAGGAATAACATCTGAGGATCGCCAATATCCGGTATTAAACTGTACTCCGGATTATCATCGTAATTTATGATAAATCTGGAATCTGATATTTCATCTTTTTTATCAATCCCCCATGCCTTCAGATCTGTCTTCCATGGCGTACCAAACGGAGGATTTGAAAGCATAAAATCAAACTCTTCTTTTGCAAATTTATCATCAGAAATTGTCGAACCAAATCGTATCTGATCTGACTCCTTGCCCTCGCCTTTTACAAGCATATCTGCTCTAGCAATTGCATAGGTTTCATCCGCATTCTCCTGACCATACAAATGAATGGATACCTTTTTTCCCTGTTCTTTGGCAAGTTTTTTTATGTGTTCATCTCCCACAGTAAGCATACCTCCGGTACCACAGGCTCCGTCATAAATACGATATGTCGTACTCTGGATTTTATCCTGCACAGGTATGAATGCTAAATCTGCTATCAATTCAACTATATCTCTCGGTGTAAAATGTCTTCCGGCATCTGTTACATTGGTCTCCTCATTAAACATACGGATAACTTCTTCAAAAAGAGTACCCATAGTATGATTGTCAAGTGCTTCTATCTTAACCGAACCATCTTCATTCAATACTGGTCTGTTACTCAGATTAATTCGTGGATCTACAAACTTTTCTATCAATAATCCCAATCTGTCCTGCTCTGAAAGTCTGTCTATCTCATTTCTGATATGGAATTTGTTGATGATTACCTGCACATTTTCTGAAAATCCATCCAAATATTCGATAAAATCCTTTTTCAGTTGTTGCTGATTCGTCCTTGACTTTAAATCTGTCAATGTAAAATCAGATTTGTTTACAAATGCCTGCTCTGCAACAGAGGCAAGTGCCGCATCAAGTTCTGTAATTCCCGCTTTAGTGAATTGTTCCTTGGCTTTCATAACAGCCTCATGTTTTGGCTCTAACACCGCATCAAATCGTCTGATAACAAACATTGGCAATATTATTTTTCTATAATCTCCCACATCATATACATCTACCAGGCAATCATTGGCGATTCCCCAGATAAATGATTTCAATGAGTTGTATGTTGACTGATTCATAATTTCTCCATTCTAAACGATATATTCTTCTTTTTGTGATTTCTTTTCGAGCAACCCCAAAGTCTGTAGCCTATACATCATAGCAGTATAATTCACCTCAAATTGCTTTGCTGTTTCTTTAATTGCATTACTTACCTCATTGTCAGATGCCTGTAAAATTTTATTTGTTACCGGCTGTCCTATTATTTCTCCAAAAGTATTGAAAACTGCCACTCTTGGCATCAGAAAAGCTGCCGCTGAATAATTTGCCTGATATTCTATGATATCTATTGCAGTCATATTTCTTACTCTCTCTGCATGGTTTCTAAAGGATTTGTGCGTACACATTTTTGTATAATCAGCACCTCTGTTATTAAAGCACCTTGGGTGCAGTATCTGATGAAAGCATTCATGTATCACAGTAAAATTTTCTCTGCCAATATTACCATTTTCCTGTAATGCACGATCTATAACAACAGTTCCCTTATCCACCTTTACCCGTTCTGGATACATTCCTTTTTCGTAATGACTGCTCGGCCATGACCACATTAATACATCATGAAATGCGGTCATGCCAAGCACACTCAAATCTGGTGTAATGTAAAACCAATCTGGTGTGCATCCAATTAAATCTACAATATCATAGACATCTATATGCTTCGCCTTAACAAGTCTCTCTTTATCATGCTTTTCTATAAGCTCATTAGCTTTCTGTTCAAGCTGGGATGGTGAATACTCAAAATACTTCACTTCTTTGCTTCTTTCTCCTTCTCTTCAAGCATTTTTATGACATCCATCCAATCTTTATCTCCCATTCCCAAATCTCTGGCTTTTCTAAGCGCAACACGAACATTATCTGTCTCCATAATATACTCCGGCAAATCAGGTGATACAGAATTATCCTTCGCCAATGCTGCATAGTCATACATTGTATTAGCTTCATCCTCTGTGAGTTCCAGAGCCTCTGCTATCTTAGCCAATTTTTCCTTATCTGGTGGATATCTTCTTGCTTTTTCCATATCACTCATATATGCTGGTGCTATTTCTAGAATTTCAGCCAGTTTTCTCAGATTTATCTTTTTCTCTTCACGCTTGTTACGCACAAACTTACCAAATTTTTCATCCATATGATTACCTCATTCTTTGTTTTATGCTTGTTTGCTAAAACCTAACAATATTCTATCATCCTCATACAAAAATTTCAATCTATTCCGGCTTGTTCAGCAAACTATCTTCATAGACGATTATATATATTAGCTTGTTATCTTCTTTCATACACCTCCCGCAATCTCTTCTGCTCCGCTCCTATCCTCAATATCTCCTGCAAATCTCTTGCCATTGCCTCAACATTAGCATCCATCTGTTCAACAGTACCAGTACGATTACCTGCCTTAATCTCCCATTGGACACTCTCTTTAAAGTAATATTCCTTAGTCTCCACATCCATATATCCATACAACGAATATGAATATCCATTGCTTTTCTCTAGGAATACCGGTGCTACTTCTCCTTTAGAAGTTTTCCATCTCATCAGCCTTGGGAACCAGCACAAGCCTTCTTTTATCAATTCTTTGAAAGCCTCAAGCAACTTGCCCAGCTCATTCAATATTCCACGGAATGAATTTCCTACCTCTATTGTCCTATCTGATTCGACCTGATTAGCATATTCTTCTATTGTAGGTGCAAATAATCTGAATGACGATACAAATTTCTTAATTCTATCAAGTAATTTCGCAGCATCTTCTGCTTTTTCAATAGCACTTGCCAGCTCTTGATTTACTGATTGAAGTTCTGACCTCTTTTCGTCAAGTTCCTTTGATATATGTTTCGATTCTCTACTGTCCATTTCTGATAGTGACTTAGTAATCCGCCGCATACTTTCCATATATGAAATATCAAACTCCAACTTTTCTTTTTTATCCGTATATTCTTTTTCAACAGCTTTATTTGCCTTAACTGCCCTATCCGATTCTTCCACCTGCTCTTGTAATTGTGTTAAATGCTTTGTCTCCTGAGCTACCTTATACTCTGCAACGGATAAATCGTGATTTCGACCTTTCGACTTTTCTTTTATCTGTTTTCCAAACCAGTCATTCACTTCTTTATTCGCCACCTCACGAAGCTCATCCTGCAACACTCGTGATAACACATCTTTAGTGAATACCTTACGTTTTGATACCTGCTTGCTAAGACCTTTCTTATATCCACCTGCCACAGGTACTCCCACTATATGCATATGTGGACTGTCCTCATCAAGATGAACCACAGCATTTGCAACTACAAACTGTGGAAGTCGCTTTCTAAGCTCGTCCAGTATTATCTGATATGACAATTTCATATATGACTTCATATCACCAAATTGCCTCCAGAACTCCCTATCGCCTATCTGAATGATTATCTCTACTGCCATATCCTGCTCCTTGTCAGCGACATGTTCAAAATAATCTTCTATCCTGCGGTCTGGTCGTGTCTGTTTTTTATTATATTCTTCTAATGCCTCATCGAATTCTTTGTGGTATACTGTCTTTACATCGTCAATCAGATTTGATGTTCCGTAGATAATAAAAATGTTGTCTTTGCTGTAATCTGATGATTTATATTTTCGCAGATTATGCTTTGCAACACCTGTCAGCTTGGATTTCGATGTAATGGCACTTTTCTTATTACTCACATGAGCTGTATATGAAATATTTTCCATTCGCATCTTCCTTATCTGTAATATATTCTTATTCGTATTTTTCTGTCGGAGAGATACAATTATCATCTTGGCTCTGCCATAGATGATAACCCCCTAGCAGTTTCGTCATACTGACAAAACTGCGGGGGCTCTCCGAGGGTTTTAGCATCAGCCTTTTAAAGCCTATCTGCACTTAAACACAATCTCATTTATCACTATTTCCTCTGCCATCGCTCTCGCCTGATTCAGCAAATGCAGCTGCTCCATAAATGTTTTCTTTTTACCTGTCATGTGCTTTTTCAACCACGCCGCTTCAATATTATCCAATCGTTCATAAGCTTCTTCATTTACTGCTTCTGCCTGCTTTCTAAGCTGTCCTGTTCTTGCCATATGACGATACTCAGAATGTTCATTTTCTTCCATATACCTAAGCCACATCCAACCATATTTTCCAATATCCGCAAGATTGTATTCTGCTTCATCAACAGATAAAAGAGGATATAAAATGCCATCCACTTCTTTATACTCAACACCAAGTTCTTCAAATAATGTCATAGTAATTGTCCTTTCTTTTCAAGACCGCAACATCGTAAGGTCTATATATTTTGCAACCTTGCAAGCTTCAAGATTGCAAAACCTGACACTTTGCAATGTTGCAATGTTAGATTTTTATGCTCGCAAATTCCAGTACCAGTTATTATTGCAACGCCCAGCCTTTATCTTAAGTTCCTTCTTTGCTGTCTCAAGTGTTCTTTTCGATATTCCTTCCTGTGCTGCAAGTTCTATAATCTCTGTACTTAAAATTTTCTGTGTTCTTTCTGCCTGTTCTCTTAAAAATTGCTTTGCCATCTCAAGTTTACTTGCCTTTGGCACCATACCGCCCAGTACTTCATCAGCAGTAATTTCATAATCACCTAACCAATGAAATCCGTCCTCTGCCAATTCAAACGCTTTTGGATGACCAAATGCTGCAAGATTATTCTTTATCTGTATCATTGCCCTGAGATTACTCTGCCCTTCTATTCTGCCGACAAGCATTACACTCCTTGCCACAGCAAAGAAATCAATGGAACCCATTCCCCGGTAAGCAGCCTTTGCTCCTGAGCCTTTATTCATATGACCGATAAGAACAATGGCACATCCTGTTCTTTCAGCTATACTTCCAAGCTTCTTCGTCATTTCTCTGGCTTCATTTGCCCGGTTCATATCAGTATCACCGCCAAGATAAGCCTGTATCGGATCAAAAATGCATAGCTTAGCATTTTCTCTTTTTATAGCTTCCTCTATCCTGTCATCCGTCATACTGACACTCTTATCAGACTCATCTATGATTGATATTCTGCTGCAGTCTGCATTTGCTGCTTCCAGCCTCGGCTTGACTGTATCTGCAAGTCCGTCTTCTGCCGTCTGATATATTACATTTACAGGCTCAGTAATATTCATATTTTCATCTATACGTTCTCCCCTTGACAGCTTTGCCGCAATATTGAGTATCAGCGTAGATTTTCCATCACCTGGATCTCCCTGCACTATTGACAGCTTTCCATAAGGGATAAACGGATACCACAGCCATTTAATCTGCTGTGATTCTACCTCAGAGAGGTGTATCATTTTTAATTCTGTATTTGTTTCCACTGTCTGCCTCACTTTCGTAAATAATCATTGTCTCAAAAGTGGGCTGCTGTTATACTTTAATTGGTGTTTTGGTAACAGAAGCCCGCTTTTGTTATCTGCCGTGGCTTTCCCGATTGCCATCAGGAAAGCCACTATTTCTGCCAGAGATATTTTGCACCATCCAGCATATCCACAACTGCTTTTATCATAGCAAGATAGTCATGCTGCAATTCTTCAATATCTGTATAAGCTTCACCATCAACCGGTGATTCTTTTTCTTTTATCTGTCCTGTTTCTATGATTTCATCATACATTTTGTGAATATCTGCCTGCATATTCTCAATTGTCTGCACAAGCATATATACTGTTTCTTTCTTACCTACAACACAGATTCGACCATAGATACAGCATCTTGCAAAAAATGTTTTCTTCATCATTCCACTTGCCTTGATTCTGGCTTCTATTTCACGCCTTTCATAGTCCGATATGCGAAAACTGATTGTCGGATTCTTATGAACTCCACTCACTGAATATCACCTCCATTCCCTGTACCCGGCACAAATTCCTCATTAAGCTTATCAGCCATCTCAATCTGCTCTGTCGGAAACATATGTACATAATGAAATGTGATCGTCTGACTCTCATGTCCAACCCTGTTTCCAATGGCTACAGCCGAAAAACCCAGGCGGATAAGCAAAGAAATGTGCGAATGCCTGAGATCATGAATTCTTATTCTCTTTACTCCTGCCGCTTTAGCTCCTCTACTCATCTCATGATGCAGATATGACTTCGTAATCTGAAATATTCTGTCATCTCTTCCATATCCATACAGCATTCCGATAAACTGTCTTAACTCTTCTACCAGAAAATCAGGAATTACAACATCCCTTCTGCTCTTTTCCGTCTTAGGATCTGTGATGATATCTTCACCATTGATATACTGATAAGACTTTGTGATATGAAGTTTCTTATTCTCAAAATCAATATCTGCTGGTGTCAGAGCAAGCAGTTCACCTTCCCTTATTCCGCACCAGTAAAGAATCTGGAACGCATAATAAGATATTGGCTTGTCTTTAACACATTCTATGAACTTGAGATATTCTTCTTTTGTCCAGAAATCCATCTCATCAGCTTTACCTTTACCAATCGTTCCAGCCTTTTTTACAGGATTTTCTCTCAGATTGTAAAAGCGTACTGCATGATTAAATATGGCTGACAGCTCTGACTGCATTGTTTTCAGATAAGTCGGCTTATAGGGCTTACCATCTGCCTGTCTCTTCTTGATCATCTCATTCTGCCATTTGATAATATCCGCAGGACTGATTTCATTCATCTTCTTTTCTTTGAAATATGGAATCAGCTTCTTCTGAAAAATGACATCCTTTGTACGCCACGTGTTAAGCTTCAGCTTAGGCTTTAAATCTTCCTCATACAGCTTGTAGAAATCTTCAAACCTCATATCCAGATTTGTTGCCTGCTGCAGCAGAAACTTCTGCTCATACTCCAATGCCTCCTTTCTCGTCCGAAAGCCACGTTTTAGCTTTCTTTTGTTTTTACCTGTCCAATCGTTGTAGTGGAAGGAGACATACCATGTCCCCCTCGCCTCATCCTTGTATGCTGCCATACAACTACTCCTTTCCCTTATGCTGTCTTATCACATAAGTCATATACTTTACTGTCAAGATACTTACGGCTGACTCTGCCTGCTCTGACATAGAAGCCTTTAGAAGATAATTCCCTGTTAGCTTCTCTTATTACTTTGTATGCATGAGATACCGATACATCAAGCATCTCAGCAACCTCTTTTGCTGTGTAATATAACTTTTCCATGGTGCATTCACCTCCTCTCCCCAGCAATTGCCGGTATGTATCAAGCACTTGTATTGGCAGCTACAACTTATATATAACTCGTTGCAACTATTGTATTTTCTTGTCTTAAATTTTAAAAGGGACAAACCCGACCCTTTTTCTCAGATAAGGGTACAATAGCGGTTTTTTTACAAATATAGCAGCATCCCTGTCTCTTGATTACATCACTCATTCTAATTCAAAGCATGTATTTTCTAAATATTCTCTCATGGACTTTTTTCGTCAAAACATATTCTCTGACGGACTTTTTTATCTTTAAGTACAATTAATCCATACTTAAACCAATAAAGATGTCTCTACAAACACTGTCGGCATCATCAGGTAACATTGTGGCAATACTGGCACATTGTGTGTTAAAAACTTTCTGTGCGATTAATTCTATAACCAACCCACAAATTACGGAAGTGACACCACTGGTGTATTTTCACTAATTTGCACCAGTGTTTGGTGCTTCATATAATTGGGATAATTTTTGAAAATAAAAAGAAATGTGATAATAGATAATACCTATGACACTTCTGTTTAGTACTCATTAATATCTGTGGTACTATCAAAATAGGTATCATATAGGTATCACAAAAAAAGAAAAAGCCCCATAAATGGCTTGTTTACGCCATTTATGAAGCTCTGTTTACTATTCAAACTCTACAAAGACTAACGCTTTTTGTTTAGGAATTATTCTCTGTAATGTTTCTCGTTCTTTTGATTATTTGATATATCCATATTATCCTGCCTATACGAGCTAATGTTATCATTTTGTTATCGGCATTGATAACACCTACTCGATAACTGTGGATAATAACTATATGTAGCATGTCAAATTATAAGCTATTTTGCTTAGAGATTCAACACAAAACTGAAATTTTACTTTTCCTTATATTCATCTGGTATTGCTATTTGAAAT
>ERZ772969.614-NODE-614-length-32565-cov-44.443863_pt1 | contig 32565 bp, 26 predicted proteins | sample MGYA00511676_ERZ772969 | MGnify/ENA primary metagenome ERZ772969 (study PRJEB29015, sample SAMEA2737651) | human gut metagenome | biome: human gut; feature: human-associated habitat; material: faeces | place: China | collected 2012 ... | reverse complement strand
CACTCATCCATCGTTTTAAAATTCCCAATACAATCCGCCACTTCCCCACTACACCACCCATTTCAACAAATCATAATTTTTGACCTTTGGAAAATTATGTGCTATTATTCTATAAAATCAAATAAAGCACATATGCAGAAAAGAGGATAACATTATGTACGAATTTACTAAAGACTGTTTGCTTAACATTGAACAGCTTGATAATGAACACCGCAGATTGTTCCAGATGGTAAATGAAGCCGTATCACTTATAGATACCGTGGATGATGTAAGCACTATATCCACCGGTCTTATCAATAATCTTAAGGATTATGCTGCAACTCATTTTGCCCATGAAGAAGCTTATATGGAAAGTATCAATGACCCGGAACTTGAACTTCAAAAGAAACAGCATGCCGCATTTACCAATAAAGTTAACAATTTCACCCTTGATACTTCTTCTAATGCTGCTGCCAAAGCATGCCTAAAAGATTTTCTTGGATATCTTGTACGCTGGCTTTACAGACATATTCTTAGCAGTGATATGATGATTGGAAAAATATCTCCAATTAAAGAAAAAAATGACCCCTTCACATTTACTGACAAATTCAAAACAGGAATTTCACTTGTTGACGATGAACACCGCCATCTGTTTGAGATAATTAAACAGACTAATGACCTTATCCATGAAGAGCTTTTACATGATAAATATGACAGAATCATGCATTTACTTGCTGAATTAAAAGATTATACAGAATTTCATTTTAAGGATGAAGAAGATCTTATGACAAGAATCGGTTATCCTGAAATAGAAGCCCAGAAACGTGCACACAGTGCATTTATCGAAAGACTTGTTGAGATTAATGTAGATGGACTTGATGAGATTGATAACAACCAGCAGGCTTATCTTCTTGATCTTGTTGACTTCCTGGTAAGCTGGCTTTCTAATCACATTATTGCTGCTGATAAAAAGATTGGCATATTTATGACTGAAAATAATATAAAATAATTGCATTTACCTGTAACCCATATTACCGATAATATACAATATGGAACAGTTTAAATATAAAATATATATATTTATTACAATTTTACAATACCAATATTATCATATGATGCATTTTCATATGACATATCTGAAAATAACAGCTGTGACTTTATTAACCGGTTAATATACAGTTCATATTTTACCGTTTAATACTGACACAGCTTATTTATTTTTATTATTATTTATAGTCCATATTAACTATTAAAATGCTCTTCCAGCTTTTCAGAAGTTCCTTTGATATTGCCAATAGACTCTGATAATCTGATTACATAGTCAGTCTGGTTTACAATACTATTGCCTATCTCGGCAACCATTGATGCATTTTCCTCTGATGTTGCCGCTACATTATCAAGCTCCTGTTGTATATCATCAAATCTTTCTTTGATATTACCTATTACATTATACTCTTCACTTACAACATCCGTAGCTTCATTTGCTGTACTATTAACCTTATCAAGCTTTCCAATAAGGTTCTCTATTTTTACAGAGCTTTCCTTAGCTGCTGCTGCTCCCGCTGATATCTTACCAACTACACTTTCAACAGTTCCTGAAAGGTCATCTATAATATCCTTTATACTCTCTGCCGACTTTCTGCTATCATCTGAAAGATTCCTTATCTGGTCTGCTACAACCGCAAAACCTTTTCCATGCTCTCCTGCCCTGGCAGCTTCGATAGATGCATTTAATGACAACAGATTAGTCTGTCCTGCAATTGAATTAATATCATTAAGAATACCCTTAATCTTTTCCATCTGTTCTAAAAGTCCTGATGTTGCATCACTTGCACTTCCTACTGTTTCCGACATCTCAAGCATTGAAGCTTTAACTGTTATAGCTTCCTTATTACCCTCATTAACAGCTGTTGTCATATCCTCAAAGCTGTCCTCAAGCTGTCTTGCATAACTGTAATTTTTATCAATCTCTTCTTTTGCCTTGTTAAGTTTTTCACTAACCTGCTGGATTGAACGGCTTGACTCATCTACTACCTGTTCCATCTGTTCGGCTGATGACTTTACTGACTCTGCATGTGATGTAACCTCTTCCACCTGATTACCACATTCAATAATCTCTGTATTAAGGCTTATAGCAATCTTATTGGCTACCATGCCATTATTCCTGACAAGTGCCAGCGCTTCCTCCGCCTGCTTTATCTTCTTTTCACCATAACCGGTACCAAGATATAGAAGAACTGTACATGCTGCAAAAAGACACAGCTTTGATATTGTTGCTACCAGTGAGGGGTCGATTATATCCCTATAAAAAAATATGCTGACAATACATACTCCTAAAAATGGCATTGCATAATATTTGATAATCTTCTTATCAAAATATCTTACTGCCATCCCAAGTGTTATATAATTTGCCATAAATGCTATTGAATTACCACCACATACTGCTGAATAAAGCAATACCGCATATGACGGACATAATACAATTACCAGTGCCTTTACAAAATTACTTAACTTTGTAAAATAAACAATAGGCACAACAATAATTAATGTTACCCATAATACTGCACATCCTCTAAATGTTTTTGCTGACGTTCCATATGACATTATCGTTGTAGCTGACATAGCTAATACGCAACATACAATAATCCATACATTTGCCCTATGTACTCTTTCCATAGACTCTCCTTTTGCCAAATGACTTTCCATATATTACTTGTTATGTTTACTTATGTCACTCTAACTAGCCACACTATTATTTATATTAGCATATTTTCATATAAATTACCAGTTAAAATTATACATTATATATATCTGTATGTATTAATTTTATTTTTTAAGATAAATAACAGTTTCATAGAATTGCAGCAATGTCAACCTTTTTATTTTATGAGTTGACATTATTGTGTATAAATGATAAAGTTTCCTTAATGATTTTTTTCGTCAATTAACATCATTAAAGGAGGACTACATAATGTTTTTAAAGGATAAATTTACAGATGGTAATGATCCTGTTATTACAAGAGAAGAGGCTCTTGATATTTTAAATCTGCCGGATGAAGAATTAGACACTCTTATATCATATGCAGAAAAGTTAAGAAGAAAGTATAAAGGCAACAAGGTTGGAATACATCTTCTTACCAATGCCAGAAGTGGTAACTGTTCACAGGATTGTGCCTATTGTGCCCAGTCATGCCGTTCAAGTGCTGATATAGATAAATACCGCTGGGTATCTGACGAAAAACTCTATAAAGATAATGATTTTGTAAATGAACATCACTTTGCAAGACATTGCATTGGACTTAGCGGAATGAAATTCAATGATTCCGAGATTGAAGAGCTTGCCGGAAAGATACGCAGGATGAAACAGACCGGAACACATCTTTGCTGTTCTATTGGATTCCTTACTGAAAAGCAGGCAATAATGTTAAAAGAAGCCGGTCTTGACCGTATTAATCACAATCTTAACAGCAGCCGGTCCTTTTATAAAAATATATGCTCCACACACACCTATGATCAGCGTGTTGATAATATACATATGCTGCAAAAACTTGGTTTTGAAATATGCAGCGGAGGTATTATAGGTCTTGGTGAAAGCAAAGAAGATGTAGTTGATATGCTCTTTGAACTTAAAGAGATTAATCCCGAGGCCGTTCCAATCAACTTTCTTCTTCCTATCAAGGGAACTCCTCTTGAAAATAAAGATACATCAGGACTTACTACACAGTATGGCCTTAAAGTTCTTTCTCTTGCAAGACTTCTTATTCCACGCTCTGATATACGCTGTGCCGCCGGACGTGAAGTATACTTTAAAGGCGAGGAAAAACGTCTGTTAAGTATAGTTAACTCCATATTTGCTTCTGGTTATCTTACTGAAAATGGTCAGGGTGTTAAAGATACTATTAAGACAATTGAAGATGCAGGATTTACTTATGATATAGAATCTGCATAGCTTGTATTTTATTCAATGTTAAAATATCAAAAAAGGATATTAGTCAGCCAGGGATTGTTATGTGATTGTTATGTGATATTAAACAACTTATATCACGTAACAATCCCTGGCTGTCACTCTATATTGCCAAAAATTATATGCCGGATATTTTATATTTATAGCCGGATTATTCTATCTATGAAATACCATGAAGCGTTTATCTATCCTCTCTGTTTTATAAGAGTAACCAATTCCTCTAACTGCTCATAGCTTTCTGTCAGATTGACCTCATTTCTTAACGAAGCTGAATGTTTCATTCCTGCTGTATACCACGCAAAGTGCTTTCTCATCTCCCTGATGCCTATATACTCCCCTTTAGCTTCTATAAGCATACGTGCATGACGAAGTATCATATCACATACTTCATCAGTATCAGGTTTTTCTATCAGCTTTCCATTCTTAAGATATCCGCTAATCTGTCTGAATATCCATGGATTGCCTCTTGAACCCCTGCCTATCATTACAGCATCACACCCTGTCATATTAAACATCTTAACAGCATCTTCACCTGTTAAAATATCACCATTACCTATAACAGGTATGCTTACAGCTTCCTTAACTCTTCTTATAACGTCCCAGTCGGCATGTCCACTGTAATACTGCTCTCTTGTCCTACCATGTACAGCTACCGCTGCTCCGCCGGATTCCTGGACTATATGTGCTACCTCAGGTGCATTGATACACTCATCATTAAATCCTGACCTTATCTTAACCGTCACAGGTTTTTTTACAGCATTTGCCATAGCCTCTACTATCTTTCCGATAAGTATTGGATTTTTCATAAGTGCCGAACCTTCACCATTATTAACTACTTTAGGCACAGGACATCCCATATTAACATCTATTATATCAAATGGTCTTTCCTCTATTCTCTTTGCTATATCCGCCATTATCTGCGGGTCTGAACCGAAGAGCTGCACAGATATAGGATTTTCCTGTGGTGTAACCTCAAGCAGTGCTTCTGTATTTTTATTATTATATAATATAGCCTTTGCACTCACCATCTCTGTATATAACAGTCCACAACCCATTTCCTTACATAACAGACGAAATGGCAGGTCTGTTACACCTGCCATTGGAGCCAATACTACATTATTGTCAATATTTACATTTCCAATCTTCATAGTTATACATCTTCTCCCAGGAAAAATACTTTGTAAAACATCTCTAATGATTCTAACAGTTCTCTCTTTTCATACTGGAGCTTCTTTATAAGCATACCACATGCAATATCATCATATAAAATATCTCCCTCATCCGCCTCTGTCTTAAATAAAAGTGTTCCACTCTCATCAAACTCAAGACTTAATATACCTCCCACCTCTTCGGTAAAAAGCACACACATTATCTTAAGCTCCTTTTTTATGTCTTCCGGAAGTCTGTCAAAATTCTCATTAAGATAAAACTTCTTCTCATACGCGCTTGAAGCACATAATACTTCATTTTCATTAAACATATCCATATAATCCTCTCACTGATACTTCACCTGATACTATCATTGTATGGCTGCCATCTTCTCTTACCACTTCAAGCTCACCCTTATCATCAATTCCAAGTGCCGTACCGGTAAATGTCTCTTCTCTGTTAATTATCTTTACTATATTATTCTTATTAGCAAGCATACTGTTATAATCATCTTTAAGGTCTGAAAGATTCTGTGTCTTAATAAACCTGTCATAGTATTTTGTAAATGATTCCGAAAAGTACTTAATAAGCCTGCTTCTTTTAAAATGCTTTCCTGTTTCTACATATAACGAAGATGCTGTTGCCTTTATGGATTCATCAAATTCAGTCGTATTAACATTAATTCCTATTCCTATTACAACATAATTGACAACATCCATCTGGGCACTCATCTCAGTTAATATTCCACAGACTTTTTTCTTATTGACGACAACATCGTTAGGCCACTTTATCTGACATTCAAGTGAAACACCCTCAGTCTCAGCTTCTTTTTTAACCGCGTCAGTCACAGCCATCGCTGATACTATTGTAAGCATTGAGGCATTGACAGGCTCTATGTCAGGCCTTAACAACAAAGTCATCCATATTCCACTGCCTGACGGTGATATCCAGCCATGACCTCTTCTTCCTCTTCCGTCCTCCTGTTTTTCCGCAACGAATAATGTTCCATCCGCTGCACCCTTTTCAGCATACAGCTTAGCCTGTGTATTAGTAGAATCAGTCTCATCAAAAAATTGTACAGCCTTTATTACATTGTTATCATCAAGCTGGCTTTCTATCTCACTCTTAGTAATCAGATCGGGATACTCTGATATCTTATACCCCTTATTCTGTATAGCATCAAATACATAGCCCTCTTCCTTTAACTGGTTAATAACCTTCCATATAGCAGTTCTTGATACCCCAAGCTCTTTGCACAGACTCTGACCGGAAATATAATCCTCTGAATTACGAAGCTTTTTTAAAATTTTTGTTTTCATGGCGTTTCATTTCTCCTGAATATCAGTAAATTCTATACTGACCTTAAAAATATAATTAATGTTACAAGCGACATCATAGCCAGTATTAATGTCACGAGAATAAGAACTATTCCTGCGAGTCTCTTCTTATTCATAAAGTTTTTAACCGCACTAAGACCATTCAGTACAGCTCCTGCAAAAAACTCTATTGGAAAAAGGACTCCGCTTCTGCTCCTTAAGAATAAGATTATTACAAATATAACACCAATCACTGCTGTAAGTGCAATATTAATATAATCTATTACCATCTTACTCTTACGATAAGCTCCACTTGTTGTATAATACATAAATTCTCCATTTCTGTTACAACTCACTTTAATTGTCAGCTAAATACGGTAGACATAATAAGCCACCTGTTCCAATTAATATGCGCCAAGAGTAGCTGCCATTACCGCCTTAATTGTATGCATACGGTTCTCTGCCTCATCAAATACAACTGACTGCTCTGATTCAAACACTTCGTCAGTTACTTCCATCTCATCAATTCCGAATTTATCATGTATCTGTTTGCCTATCTTAGTCTTTAAATCATGGAAAGCAGGAAGACAATGCATAAATATAGCACCTTCTGCAGCATTATCCATAACGGCCTTATTAACCTGATATGGCTTAAGGGCATTGATTCTTTCTTCCCATACTTCATCAGGCTCACCCATTGATACCCATACATCCGTATATAATACATCCGCATCCCTGGTTGCTCTCTTAACATCTTCTGAAAGTGTTACAGAACCGCCGCTTTCTTTAGCCCACTGCTTACACTGTGCAACCAACTCTTCATTAGGAAAATACTCCTTAGCTGTACATGCTGTAAAATGAAGTCCAAGCTTAGCACATACAATCATAAGTGAATTACCCATATTATATCTTGCATCACCCATATATACAAACTTAACGCCCTTTAACCGTCCAAGCTTTTCCTTAATTGTAAGCATATCTGCAAGCATCTGTGTTGGATGATATTCATTAGTAAGACCATTCCATACCGGCACTGATGAATATTTTGCAAGGTCTTCTACTATCTCCTGTCCAAAACCTCTGTATTCTATACCTTCAAACATAGTACAAAGAACTCTTGCTGTATCAGCTATGCTTTCTTTCTTTCCAATCTGTGAACCAGCCGGGTCAAGATATGTAACTCCCATGCCAAGGTCATGTGCTGCTACTTCAAATGAACAACGTGTTCTTGTGCTTGTCTTTTCAAATATAAGTGCAACATTTTTTCCTAATAATGGCTGTTCTACTATCCCTTTCTTCTTCATATCTTTAAGCTTTGCTGCAAGCCCGATAAGATATTCTATCTCTTCTGGTGTATAATCCTTAAGTGTTAAAAAATCTCTTCCCTTTAAATCCATATCAAATAATCTCCATTTCTGAATACTTAATCATTATCTTTATACTCTCATATAACAGTCCATATAAAAATAATACGGAATTATGTATATAACGCAGTATTCTTATATATTATATCATAAATTGTGTTATTACAACCCTTGTACTCCCGGAAGTTTATTTAATTTACATACATATGATATCATGGGTGGTGGTCTTTGACCCCAACCTAATATATACAGCCGGCAGAATTTTATATAGAATCCTGCAGTTATGCGATTTTTCATAATATAAAAATAAGACTGCCGCATTAATGAAAAATCATACATAAACATAAGCTTATTTACCAATTAAATATCTATATTCTGTATAATTTTTTTAATGCGGCAGTCTCTTATATATAATATAAACTACTGCCTGTTTATCTCCTGCAATAATATCTATTCTATTAAATTCATAATTAGAAGAAACAATGATTACCTATTATCATATAGCTTGAATATGATGAATAATTAGCTATTGATAATCCTCTGAAAGAAGTATAGCTTCCAATATTATTAACACCTGAAAGTGCATCAAGTGCTGCCTGTGTACATTCAGCTGTTCTAGGTCCTGCTGCCAGTCTTGCCGCAAATGTTGATGAAACATTACCAGCTCCGTCCGTAACACCTGAGAACTGATATGGAGCATATACAACTGCTTTGATTGAATCACCATATGCACCACTTCTTACTCTGTTAAGGACAACATTAGCAACTGCTAACTTACCTTCATAGCTTTCCCAGCCTGCTTCCCAGTCAATAACTGTTGAAAGAATAAGTAATTCTTCATCAGTAACTGACATACCGGAATTATATGTTACTGTAGCATTTGCCTGTGCCGCTTTCTGCGCTTCTTCCTCTGCAATTCTTGCAGCTTCCTGTTCCGCCGCTATTCTAGCTGCTTCTGCTTCCTCAGCTGCTATTCTTTCAGCTTCTTCCTTAGCCTGCGCCTCTGCTATAGTATATGCTGATGCAAAACCATAATCAACAGATACAAGCGCTGATGGAATATATCCTGTTGTTCCGTCTGCCAATACAACTGCTGTATAATCTCCATTATACCCTGCTACCATAAAGCTTTCATTATTAGCTGCATTATAAATAACTGCACTTTTTGTATCCGCCTGCACATATACATCTGCAATATCTGCGATAACATCTGCATGTACTCCGCCATTTTCTGCCGCAATAATCTCTGCTTCTTCATTGAAACATAATGTTTGTGTTCTTACAAAGCCTGTAACATTTCCTGATGTAAGCTTAGTCCATTCTTTTCCAACTTCTATAGTATCTACTATACTATTCTCATAAAGTCTTCCTACAACTTCTGAATTGTCATTATTCAATGCATATATATCAATATATGGACCTGTAATGCTTAAAGCCTTGTTACTAAAAATTCCTGTTTCGTTGTTTCCTTCATAACCTGCTGCAACTATATCTGACACATTAGCTGTGTAAGATGCCTGTATTGTGTTATTTGATTCAAGTATTGTACTTTGCTGTTGCTCATAGGTAGTTTGTGCGTCGGCTGCCACCGGTAGTACAGGGATAAGTCCCATAACCATTCCTACTCCTGCGTACATCGCCGCTTTGCTACTTCTAAGTTTCATAAAGTCTTTCCTTTCCGACATTCACTTCAATGTCTGACAAAATGTTACAAATCTGTTACATTTTGTTACGGACATATTGTAGCAAAGTTAAGCATTTTTGTCAAATTTGTTAAGAAATCGCATATATACTGGACTTACACGCTTTTTTTAATTGTGACTGTTATATTACAATCATTAACAATACTTATATTTTATTAACAAAATATAAACTTTATATATTATATATTAATCAAATATTATCCAATCATAAACATTCAGGTTAATTTTCATTGCCTTGTTATTACTATTATCATTTATTATATTGTATAGATATATATTTTTTCTAAAATAAAGACTGTTACATAAAATGTAAAATACAAAACCATTCTATTATAGAATCCTATAACATTTCTAATTCCAACAGCTCTATATTTCATGTTTTATAGTCGCAGTCTTAAAAATTAATATACTTATTACAAATATGTTTTATAGCTATTAACAATCTATAACTCTTACAGATTTCTCTGTCTTACAGCTTCATATGTAAGTATTGTACAGGCTATTGCCGCATTTAATGACTCAACCTGACCCTCCATTGGTATTTTAATTAAAGCATTGGCCTTGTCTGTTATTGCATTTGTAAGTCCATTTCCCTCATTACCTATAAGAAATGCGCTTGCACCTGTATAATCCTCTTTAGTATATGTATTACTTCCATTAAGATGTGCTGCAAACACCTTAACACCCTGCTTCTTAATACCATCAATAGCTTCTGCAAAATCATTTTCATATATAAACGGAACCCGGTATACGGAACCCATTGTTGAACGTATAGTCTTAGGATTATATATATCAACAGTATTTGCACTCATAATAACACCGGTGACACCGGCTCCCTCACCCATTCTTATAATAGTCCCAAGATTACCTGGGTCCTGAAGATTCTCTATTGCTATAATTAATGGATTACCTTTTGTAATATCGGAAATACTATACTGTGCCATCTTAATAATTGCCATTATTCCTTGTGGTGTCCTTGTATCCGACATCTGCATAAACACATTATCACTTACAACTTCATATTTCTTAGTATCCACATTAAGTCCACTTATAAAAGCTTCATTCATATCTGCAAATGTCTCGGAAGCATATACCTTAACAATTCTGTCTGCCGGTGCTTCTGCAACCATCTTATTGCCTTCAACTACAAATTCTTTGTATTCTTTTCTTACTTTAGCTTTCTTTTGAAGCTGTATCACATGTTTAACCTGACTGCTGCTTGTACTAGTAATCATCTTATTCTCCTGACTATCATTAAACAAAATGCTATCCTAAATTCCTGACAACCATCTTACAAAGGCTTCTGAAATTAATTAGAAAGCAGTCCGCTTATATTAAATTCATACTCATCTATATCCTTAGTCATGGCAAGTGCTTCATCTATATCATAATCAACAAACTTACCATTCTTATAAGCAACGAGCCTGTTACTCTTACCTTCGCATAAGAGGTCTACTGCATATGAACCCATTATTGATGCATATACCCTGTCCTTACATGTAGGTGAACCACCTCTTTGCATATATCCTAAGATTGTTGCTCTTGTCTCAATGCCTGTTGCTGCTTCAATTCTTCTTGCCATTCCTGTTGAATGTCCGATTCCTTCAGCATTAATTATCAGATGATGCTTCTTGCCCTTCTTACGTCCCTCAATAATATGATTGATTATCTTCTGCTCATCATTATCATATCTTTCAGGAAGAAGAATATCTTCTGCACCATTGGCAATACCACACCAGAGTGCTATATATCCGGCACATCTGCCCATTACCTCTATAATACTGCATCTTTCATGTGATGTTGATGTATCTCTTATCTTATCAATAGCTTCCATGGCTGTATTAACCGCTGTATCAAAACCTATTGTATAATCTGTACATGCAATATCAAGATCAATAGTCCCCGGTAAACCTATTGTATTAACTCCTGCCTCAGCAAGCTTTTGTGCACCTCTGAATGAACCATCACCACCTATAACAACAATACCGTCAATTCCATGCTTCTTACAGATATCAGCACCTTTTTTTTGTCCTTCCGGTGTCATAAATTCCAGACATCTTGCTGTATAGAGAACTGTACCACCACGCTGGATAATATCCGCTACGCTCTTTTTATCCATATCAATTACTTCATCATTAATAAGACCATTATATCCTTTCTGGATACCCTTAACTTTAAGTCCTTTATTAATGGCTGTTCTGACAACTGCTCTTATAGCTGCATTCATTCCCGGTGCATCCCCACCACTTGTTAAAACACCTATTGTCTTGATTTCCTTTTCCATAAAGACGACTCCTTTCCATAATGACATGTCTTTTGTCACTATTACAAATTTCTTTTTACAATTTTGTTAATATCTTAACACATTTTTTTTAATAAATCTTGTATTTTTTCAAAATTTTTAATATTTAATCGCAAATTCTGCTGCAGATTGCCAGTCAGTCCTGCTGACTTTTTCAAAAAAGCGGCTTTGCAATCCTTGCACATTGTAATCTCTGTCTGAGATATAATATTTTTATTTATGTCATTGCTATATTCTTTTGTCCGTATCTTTCATTTAACACACCTGTAAGCTCCGGCGTAATCTTAACTGTCATACTGTCGGGAAGCTTTATTCTCTGATTTTCCTTAGTACAGTATATTATCACTTTATCTTTTCCATCAGAATCATTTAATATGTTAAAAAGCTCTTCCTTCTTATTAACATAATCTTCCATGCTTTCAAATCTTATCCACAGATTTCTTGGAATATCCTCAAAATCAACCACGCTTTCACATATAAGCTTGCCATTTTCATCAGCGTTTGCCTGGACCCGGCCTGTTATAAATACCTTTTCTGCTCTGTCAAGAACCATCCTGCTTGTATTATATGCATTAGGAAATACTACTACTTCCACAGTTCCAACAAGATCTTCAATCGTAAGGAATGCCATTAGCTGGCCTGTTTTTGTAGTCTTTACAGTCTTATTCATTATAATTCCACCGATTGTCTGCCTGCTTCCATCAGCTGCCTTAGTCTCTCCTGTCTCTTCATCTAACTCAAAATCAATTGTCTTTGCAGATATATGTTTTTCCCACATCTTAGCATATTCATCCAGTGGGTGTCCGCTTACATATACTCCTAACACTTCTTTTTCAAATGACAGCATCTCTTCCTTCGTATATTCTCCGACTTCTGGCATCCTTATCTCAAATTCCTCTTTTGTTGCATCATCTACAAAATCAAATAATGACATCTGCCCTGTAATTGAATCCTTACTCTGCTTAATTGCCTCATCAAGCATATTTGAATATATAAGCATCATTGAACGTCTTTTGTTATTAAATGTATCAAATGCTCCTGATTTAATAAAATTCTCAACAGCTCTTCTGTTGATATTATTAAACATTCTCGTAATAAAATCCTGCATTGATGTAAATCGTCCACCAGCTTCTCTTTCTTTAATCAGTGCCTGAATTGTAGGTCTTCCAAGACTCTTTATAGCTGACAGACCAAATCTTATTGCTCCGTCAGATACGGAAAATCCTTGTTGTGACTCATTGACGTCCGGTGGAAGTATATTAATATTCATCTGACGGCATGCATATATATATCCTGCAACCTTATCTGTATTATCTATTACAGAAGTCATAAGCGCCGCCATAAATTCAACAGGATAATATGTCTTTAAATATGCCGTCTGGAATGAAACAACAGCATAACATGCCGCATGTGATTTATTAAATGCATACTTTGCAAAATCTATCATTTCATCGTAGATTTTACCTGCAGTCTTCTCATCTATACCATTTTTAATGCATCCTTTAACATTTTCCTCTTCATTTCCATATATAAAGTTCTTACGTTCTTTCTCCATAACGTAAGCCTTTTTCTTAGACATAGCACGCCTTACAAGGTCACTTCGTCCCCATGAGTATCCTGCAAGATCTCTTACTATCTGCATTACCTGTTCCTGATATACTATACAGCCATAGGTCGGTTTTAATATAGGCTCAAGCTGTGGACAATCATAAGTTACACCATTAGGATTATTTTTACCCTTTATATATTGTGGAATAAAATCCATAGGTCCCGGTCTGTATAATGATATACCGGCAATAAGATCTTCTATATTTCCCGGCTTTAACTCTTTCATAAATGACTTCATTCCACTGCTTTCAAGCTGGAATATTCCATCACATTTTCCTGTTGAAATAGCCGCATATACATTTTTATCTGCATAGTCAATCTTATCAATTGAAAAATCCTTATTACTCTTTCTTACCAGATCAGCCGCATCCTTTATAACTGTAAGTGTTCTAAGACCTAAGAAATCCATTTTCAAAAGTCCAAGCTCTTCGAGTGTTGTCATTACAAACTGTGCAACTACAGCTCCATCCGCACCTGTTGACAACGGCACATATTCATCAACCGCTTCCTTACTTATAAGCACTCCGGCCGCATGAACTGATGCATGACGAGGAAGTCCTTCAAGTCTTTTACTCTTATCTATAAGATCTCTTACCTGTTCATCTGATTCATATAATGACTTAAGGTCAGGATTTTCTTTTATGGCTTTGTCTATGGTTATTCCTATCTCACGCGGAACCATCTTTGCTATGGTATCTACCATATTATATGGAAGATCAAGCACACGTCCGACATCTTTAATTACTGCTCTTGCTGCCATAGTACCAAATGTTACAATCTGTGATACCCGTTCTTTTCCATATTTTTCAACTACATAGTCAATAACCTCCTGACGCCTCTCATAACAAAAATCCACATCAATATCTGGCATTGATACTCGCTCAGGATTTAAGAATCGTTCAAATACGAGCTGGTATTTTATAGGGTCAATATCTGTAATTCCAAGACAATATGCAACAATACTTCCAGCTGCCGAACCTCGTCCCGGGCCTACCGGTATACCATGCGTCTTACCATAATTAATATAATCCCATACTATAAGAAAATAATCCACATAACCCATGGAATATATAACAGACAGCTCATATGCAAGACGTTCAAATATATTATCAGTATCCTTCGCCTGCTTAATAACCGCATCCTTTCTGTCTTCAACAGCTTCGCTCTCTGCTATCTTCACCATCTTTTCAACATCAACATCACCGGCTTTATCAGGATATCTGTGCTTCAGACCCTTGTAACACAGATAATTAAGATATGTCCATGAAGTATACTTATCTGGTACCTTAAATTCAGGAAGTTTTGTTACACCAAATTCAATCTCAACATTGCATCTTTGTGCAATCTTATATGTATTTTCGATTGCCTGAGGTGCATATGGAAATAATGCTGCCATCTCTTCTGGCGATTTACAATAATACTGTCCTCCATCATAACGCATTCTATTCTCATCAGTAACTTTTTTACCTGTCTGTATACACAAAAGTATATCATGTGCATCTGCATCATCTGCATATGTATAATGGATATCATTGGTTGCAACCAGCTCCATCCCTGTTTCTGCTGACATCTTAACAAGCTGCTGATTGACATACTGCTGGTCAGGTATACCATGATCCTGTAATTCAAGAAAGAAATTACCCTTACCAAATATATTTTCATATTTATAAGCTGCATCCTTTGCCGCATCATACATTCCTCTTGCCAGATACCTTTGTACCTCTCCGGCAAGACATGCACTAAGCGCTATAATCCCCTCGTGGTACTGCTCTAACACTTCATAATCAACACGTGGCTTATAATAAAAACCCTCTGTAAAGCCTCTTGAAACAATCTTCATAAGGTTTTTATATCCCTGATTATTTTCTGCAAGAAGTACAAGATGATAATATCTGCTTTCAGATTCTCCCGGCTGCTTATCAAATCTTGAGCCGGGCGCTACATACACTTCACAGCCTAGAACCGGCTTAATTCCTGCTTCTTTTGCTGCCCTGTAAAAGTCAATTACACCATACATAACCCCATGGTCTGTAATTGCCATGCTGTCCATCCCAAGCTCTTTAGCCCTTGCGGTAATCTCTTTAATCTTACTTGAACCGTCAAGAAGTGAATATTCCGTATGCACATGTAAATGTGTAAAATTCATATCAATCTCCATTCTAATTACAACCAAAGAGCCTCTGCCTTATAATAAGACAGAAGCTCTGTTATACATATATAATTATTAACTATTCTGTTATTATAATTACTGCAACTTATCAACAGATAAGTTATTGTCTATTGATTAGTTATCATCTGTTGATAATTTATTATCTATTGATGAGTTATTGTCTGTTGATGAATCCTTATTATCCTCTGATATATCGTTCTTTTCTCTTTCATTTTCTCTTTCAACGTCTTCTGCATTATCTGACTCTTTTTCCGGTATATCTTCATTAATATCTTTCTTATCCCAGAAGTCATCCACAGGTCCACTTATAGTTGAAGAATAACTTCCATCATCGTTAAATGTTACACTCTCTGCAACCTTTTCTGACTTGGTAAAACCTGTTGTATCAACCGGTTCAGGAAGACCTTTCACTCTTCTGTATATCTTCATAAATTCTTTTCCTGTAATAGTCTCTTCTTCATAAAGATATCTGGCAATCTCATCCAGCACTTCCCTGTTTTCAGAAAGAAGTCTTTTTGCCTCTTCAAAACAATCTCGTAAAAGAATCTTAACTTCCTCATCAATCTGTGCTGCCGTCTCATCAGAGCAGTTAAGTCTTGCACTTCCATCAAGATACTGGTTCTCAATAGTTTCAAGACTCATAAGACCAAATTTATCTGACATACCATACTGTGTTATCATAGCTCTTGCAAGCTTGGTTGCTTTCTCGATATCATTAGAAGCTCCTGTCGTTACTGTATCAAATACAACTTCTTCTGCAGCACGTCCACCTAAAAGTGTGACAAGTCTTGCCATAAGCTCATCTTTAGTCATAAGATACTTCTCTTCTTCCGGTACCTGCATTACATATCCTAATGACCCCATAGTTCTTGGTACAATAGTAATCTTCTGAACCGGTTCAGCATCCTTTTTAAGAGCTGTAATAAGCGCATGCCCTACTTCATGATATGCAACTGTACGTTTCTCTTCCCTACTAAGTATTCTGTCTTTCTTCTCCTTACCGGCAATAACTACTTCAACAGCTTCAAATAAATCCTTCTGTGATACAACCTTACGTCCATCCTTTACAGCAGCAATTGCCGCTTCATTAATCATATTGGCAAGGTCTGAACCAACCGCACCGCTCGTTGCAAGTCCAATTGCTTCCAAATCTACTGTATCGTCCATCAGTACATCCTTGGAATGAACCTTAAGTGTATCAATACGACCTTTAAGATCCGGCTTATCAACTATAATCCTTCTGTCAAAACGACCCGGTCTTAAAAGCGCTTTATCAAGAACCTCCGGTCTGTTAGTCGCAGCTAATATAAATAATCCTTTAGATGAATCAAAACCATCCATCTCTGCAAGCAGCTGGTTTAATGTCTGCTCACGTTCATCATTGCCGCCGCCATATCTTGAATCTCTGCTCTTACCGATAGCATCAATTTCATCAATAAATATAATACAAGGTGCCTGCTTTTGTGCTTCCTTAAACAAATCTCTTACTCTTGAAGCACCAACACCTACAAACATCTCAACAAAGTCTGAACCTGCAAGTGAGAAAAATGGAACATTCGCTTCACCGGCAACTGCCTTGGCAAGAAGAGTCTTACCTGTTCCCGGAGGTCCTACAAGAAGAGCACCCTTAGGAAGCTTGGCACCTATACTTGAATACTTATCAGGATTATGAAGAAAATCAACAATCTCAGTAAGTGATTCCTTAGCCTCTTCCTGTCCTGCTACATCCTTAAATGTAACACCCGTCTGTTTCTCTACATATACTTTGGCAGTATTCTTTCCAACTCCCATACCGCCCATCATTCCACCGCCCTTTGAAATCTTGCGGTAGACAAACGAAAACATTCCAAATATAAGAACTATCGGAAGTACATATACAAATATAAATTCTATTATTGAAGAACTCTGATTAGGTATATAGCCCGAGAACTTAACACCATTATCAATAAGTGTCTGTGCAAGGTTCTGATCAGATGTATAACCTGTATAATAAGTATAGCTTACACTTGTAAGTGTATTCTGTGACCCCTGCATCTTAGGCTTGATAAGTATTCTGTCTGACTGAAGCTCGACCTCTTCAATCTCATTATTCTTAACCTTATCGATAAATTCATCATAAGATATCTCTTTGTAAGTAGCATTCCTTATCATTCCATTAAGCATCGTTATTCCAGCAAATGTAAGAAGAGCTGCTATTATAATAATAATCATTGTGTTAATATTCTTGGGTTTTTTCTGATTATTATTATTCTGTCTGTTATTCCCGTAATTATTATCCATACATTACCTCATTCCATATATTTTACCAGCCTGTACTAAAGCTTACAGTAATTCAAAAATCTTATTTCATTATAAATATATAATCCCCATAAATCAACCATAAAACATTAATTTTATCCTATTTATAATATGTTTATAAATACATCTGCCTAGAATACAATGTATATATTACCTGATTATCCATAGTTAAATACATCCTGCATTATTTTTCTGATATATCTATAATCTTCCACATTAAAAGTCTTATATAATATTGCTGCATAGAAATATCTGATACCTCGTTATCTTAATATTATGTCCGGTTGTCTAAAATGACATTTTGAATTTACACTATTAATAACATTGTTACATGAACTGGCTGCACAGTGTAAGCAGTTGGCTGTTTAGAAATTACAATATTAACAACATTGTTACATACCAAATAAATTTATTTCATTTGATTAATTTTATTAAGTTTTATATCTGTTATTATTAATAATTTTATATATGTGATTTAATTTTATTAAATAACGTATTTTTTAAGAAAAAAATATAGCCAAAATAACGCTTTCATTGTATAATACAAATAATAATGCAAAAATTGATAACCGGTGGTGATTTACTGCCGGATATTTGTTTTTTACATGATACTGTTATATGTAACAAAAGTATCTCTTACTATTATATTTTAACAACTAATAATTACATTTTTTAAGTCGCATAGCCGACAGAATGGAGGAAATAATGGCCGTAAAGTACGTATTCGTAACAGGCGGTGTCGTTTCAGGTCTTGGTAAAGGTATTACAGCCGCTTCACTTGGACGTCTTTTAAAAGCGCGTGGTTTTTCTGTAACAATGCAGAAGTTTGATCCTTATATTAATATCGATCCGGGTACAATGAACCCTATACAGCATGGTGAAGTTTTTGTAACTGATGATGGAGCTGAAACTGACCTTGACCTTGGACACTATGAAAGATTTATCGATGAAAGTCTTAATAAGAATTCTAATGTAACAACAGGTAAGGTATACTGGTCTGTTCTTCAGAAAGAAAGAAGAGGCGACTTTGGCGGAGGTACTGTTCAGGTTATCCCTCATATCACTAACGAAATCAAGAGCCGTTTTTTCAGGGATTATTCAACAGATGAGACTAAGATTGCCATAATTGAAGTAGGTGGTACTGTCGGCGATATCGAAAGTCAGCCTTTCCTTGAGGCCATCAGACAGTTCCAGCATGAGGTCGGACGTGAGAATGCAATCCTTATCCATGTAACTTTAATTCCTTATCTTAAAGCTTCCGGAGAGATGAAGACTAAACCTACACAGGCAAGTGTTAAAGAACTTCAGGGTATGGGTATCCAGCCTGATATTCTCGTATGCCGTACAGAGCATCCTCTTGAACCTGGTATCAAGGATAAGATTGCACTGTTTTGTAATGTTCCAAAGTCTCACGTATTACAGAATCTTGATGTTGAGATTCTCTACGATGCTCCTCTTGCCATGGAAGAAGAACATCTTGCACAGGTTGCATGTGAATGTCTTGAACTTAACTGCCCTGAACCAGATCTTGATGAGTGGAGAGCTATGTGTCAGGCATGGAAGAATCCTACTAAGAAAGTCAAGGTTGCTTTAGTTGGTAAGTATATACAGCTTCACGATGCTTATATCAGTGTTGTTGAGGCTTTAAAGCATGGCGGTGTATACAATTCTGCTGATGTTGATATCAAATGGGTTGATTCTGAAACTGTTACTGCTGACAACGCAGCAGAAGTATTATCTGATGTAAGCGGTATCCTCGTACCGGGTGGATTCGGTGACAGAGGTATTGAAGGTAAGATTCAGGCTATCAGATATGCCAGGGAAAATAACGTGCCATTCCTCGGATTGTGCCTTGGTATGCAGTTATCAATAGTTGAATTTGCCCGTGATGTAATCGGTTATTCAGATGCACACAGTGTTGAATTAATGCCTGAAACAACACATCCTGTAATTCATCTTATGCCTGATCAGGAAGGTATTGATGATATCGGAGGTACATTAAGACTTGGTTCTTATCCATGTGTTCTTGATAAGACAAGCAAGGCTTATGAGCTTTATGGTGAAGAAACTATCCATGAAAGACATCGTCATCGTTATGAAGTTAATAATGATTACAGAAAAGTTCTTACAGAAAATGGCATGAAGCTTTCAGGTATTTCTCCTGATGGAAGAATTGTTGAAATGGTTGAGCTTAACGACCATCCTTGGTTCATTGCTACACAGGCTCATCCTGAATTAAAGTCAAGACCTAACAGACCACATCCATTATTCAGAGGATTTATCGGTGCTGCCCTTGATTATCAGGAAAAAAACAATTAATATTTAGTATATATTTATAACATCACTTCCGGATATATAATTAAAAAGTTAAAAATAAAAGTGCATATAGTTTATTTTATATACAGGTGTAGAAGTTCAACTTCAAGACCCATATATAAAACAGACTGTATGCACTTTTTATAGCTTAACGATATTAATATATTATACTAATCCCTAATTCCTAATTTCCATTCTGTTCTTCACTATTTTTTTCCATAACAGATAATACATATCCATCAAATATGGTCTGATATACATTATATTCTCTGTTAAGCTGCTGCTTTGTAAATATTAAGCGGTTATCCTGAATTGTAAAATGCACTTTATCTATGCCATTTGCTATACCTATGCCTGTAACCTTAGAATATGCTTCTTTTAATGTCCATATCTGTAAAAATCTTTTAAGCTGCAAGCCTTCTTCATTATCATTACCGGCAATCCATTCATATTCATCATTACTAAAAAAACGTTTTGCCGTCTTTAATACATTCTTTCTTGCGCCCTCTATATCAATGCCATTTTCTTTATCTCCAATTACACATGCCGCATAATCCCCTGAATGTGTAAGATTGAAATATATATTATCCTGACCTATATTTGTAAAATACGGCTTACCATTATCACCTGCTATTATATTATAATCATATGTCGGATCATAAAATGTAATAAGTTTATTAATATCAACATAAGAAAGCATATCTGATATATATTTTTTTTCATATTTTTCCATGGATATTCTTTCACAGCATTTTTTATCTTCACAATATATTTTAACAGCATAATTAAGAAGAAGTCCTGCTGCTACGCAATTACATTTATCCCTGTAAAATCTTTTTTTATCTGTTTTCTGTTTTCTTTTTTTATCAATCTTATTATATCCGGCATAAAATAATTCCTCAGTCATCATATCAGTGCGTACCAAAAATATTAACATTTTTATTTCCTTTCAGACCTTATGTGAACTACCCATTGTCTTAAGCCAATGGACTTCCTGCTTCATCGACCTCGTGTCTCCGCTCCGCTTCGGTCGGCTCAAAACCAACGTTCAGAACTTTCTTTAACCATAATATACTTCTTGTTTTCCTATATCATCATATAATATGGAAGCAGTAATCTGCTAATATAGTTTAAAGCTGGTATCACTGTCGATAAATCCGCAAACACCGGACATGCTATAAAGCATACTATAGCATATACCGGTATGAGAGCCGTAAGAAATAATCTGTCGCGGATAATAAGACAAAACAACATTCCCATAATTCCTACTTCAATAATATATAACAGCATTTTTAATATTTCATAAATACCTCCATATATCTGCGAATGTGTTATAAATATAACAATAATTGCTGCTATCCCCATTAAAAATGCAGCCGCAGCGGAATATAAAAAAGCTCCCATATATTTCTGCAAAGACCTCATAGCCTTAAAAAGCCCCTGTTTTTCTTCATTTTTCCACCATACACAGCCTGTCAGTCCTGCTATCGCAACAACAACAGCCATGACACCTCTTATAGAAAAAAGGCTGGCTTCTATATTGTTCTTTGATGTATTTTTATAATCATTTGAATTACTGCGCTGATATTCATTTATATCCTCAAATTCAAGATGAAATGTAGCGCTGCTCTTCTCATATTCACTATACCTTTCCTCAATGCGTGCTGCTGCCTCAAGTGTATCCTCACCAAAAATCCCCGACTTTACAATATCCCCAACAGCTATATCTTTACCGTATACCCTAAAAAGTTCAGCAAAAACTATCTCATTAAGCATTGAAGATAAAAAATCATCAGAAAGCTTAACTAAAGTAATACACTCTTTTATATTTCCCGAATCCAGCCTTTCTTTCAGATTATCATTAAAAATATAACCACAATAATCCTTATTATTTAAAATGTTCCCGGTCATGGCATCATACGAGCCTGAAATATAAAAATTAACTGAATAATCTCCATTTATAAGATTCATGGCAGTTTTATATGATATCTCATCATCATTATTAATAATTAATCCAACATTTACCAAATTACTGCTATCTGTTTTATTATATTTCTGTGCCATTATCGTGGCAGCTATAATTACAATACTGATTATCCACATTCCAGGTTTTTTTATAAGCCTTTTCAACAGCAGAAAAAACCATAGCGAATATTTTTTTATTGAAATCAATACATCAGATATAAACATTACTTTATCCTTTCTGCTATTGTAATTACAAGTGCTGATATAGTTGCATAAAAAATATTTGCACATACAGTAAGTGTATTCAACGTTCCTGTCATTATCTGGGCTGTAAGCCTGTAATACCAGTATGCAGGCATATATACCGATATATCTTTAATATAATCCGGAAGCATTGATACAGGTATTATAAGTCCACCTGCAAAGACTGTAAGGATTATTACCATAAATAATACAAGTATCCCTGTCGTAATCTGCGAAAAACAACTTAACACAGCACCAGCAGACATATATATGCAAAATATCAGAAATACTAAAGCGCATATACATAATAAAGTCCACACAATATATTCTCCAGAATCATCTGCATTTTTAAGCATAATAATATCTCTGAGATTAAAATATCGTATTGTCGATAACACTGTTAAAATATATACAGGAATAATTATTATTGATAAAACCACACTTAGCCCTATTACCTTTGAAAAGTACACAGACTCCTTTAACATACCTGTCCTTTTCATCTGTATAATCACAATTTTCTTATCTTTATTAAAAAATCCTGCACAGGAAATAGTTGTAAACATAAGAAATATAATAATTGCACTATATACATATGACTGTTTTGTACTTATACCATAATCTTTATCAATATTTTCAGTCTTAAAATATGTCTGCCTGTCAAGCGCATATGAAAAATAGGCTTTATTTAGTAAAGCCTCCTGTTTTTTTAACAGTTCATCAACTCCTGACATCGCAATATATGTATCACTAAAAGCATATATCCCTGCCTGTGCCGTACTTAAATCTGCTGCACCTGCCTGCATCATATAACGTAACAAAGTATCCGTAATGTTACAGCTCTTTCCATTAAAATATACAATTGCAGGAATATTTCTCCCATAAAGTATACCATCAATAAATCCGGCAGGAATCCTTATAAGTGCCGTAAGACTTCCATCACCCAGAAGCTTCTCTGCCTCATTAAATGTATATTCATCAGAAAATATACATACATTATTGACACTATCCATATCCTGTATATATCCAAATGCCATTTTTACATATTGCTGTTCCCTTACTCCTGCATTCTCATCAATAACAATGGCAACTCTCATTTTTTCATTATCCGTATCCTTAGAGGACACATAAACTGCCGCTGTCATAATAAACAGTGTAATAATGCCAAACACAGCCATTCCAAGAAGAATACGCGGCAGATATTTAAAAGCTGATTTAATCTGCATTTTTATAAGTAATAAATATCTCAAATTCATTCACCAATCTCAATTAAAACGTAATATCATCTGTTTCATATAATTTACCATTTTTCATAACATACAGCCTGTCGCACAATTTCAACTCATTTTCTTCATGGCTTGCAAGAATAATTGTACCTCCGTTATTTTTATAATCATTCATATATTGCCATATATCCCTTTTGCCATTTATATCAAGAGCTGCTCCCGGTTCATCCATTATAAGAACAGCCGGATCAGAACAGATTGCACATGCTATGCTTAATCTTTTTTTCAGACCACCTGACAATTTAGATACAGTTACATTATAATAGTCACCCAGTCCTAAATATGCAGCATTGCCATCTATAATATCAGTATCCGCTTTTCTCCCGGTTCCACTGTACCAGAACATAAGATTATCTCTTACAGACAAATCCTCCATCAATGGATTTTCCTGCGGTACATAGCCTATATATTTTGAAAACAGCTTTCTTTTCTTTATTGGATTTTCACCATTAACCATAATCTTTCCTGAGGTTGGCTTATGGCTTCCCGACACAATTCCAAGCAGAGTAGTCTTTCCACAGCCGTTAGCGCCGATAATCCCGACACATTCTTTCTTATCAACATAAAAGGATGCCCCCTTTAAAACATCCTTTTTAAAATATTTTTTAGTAATATTATCTACTTCAATTACCGGCATGTCAGTCCTCTTTTCTACCATAATTTATAATAAAACAAAAACTATGCATTACATAATATTTTTAGCAGATTATTATAAGCATACTTCCTCATTGTACAGAAATTCTCACTGTACACCTCAAAATTAGAATACGAATGTTCAAACTGTCTGGAATACAGATGCGCCATATCTATCTGTTCATACTTAGAAAGTGTCTTTCCATTAATATACCATTTTGCAACATCAGCATGCTTTAATACCAGATATCCGACAATAGCATTTTTTATCTTCAGAATAATGTTATAATCATAAACAGCATCCAGAAAATATCTGTATACATAATATACAAGAAGCTGCTCATATTCAAACTGTCTGTCCTTATAATAAATGTCAAATTCCTTATACACATTATTGAAAAAATCGGACATTCCATTATTATTACATTCTGCCATAAATTTCTTATTGATATCAAGAACCTTTAACCAGTCAGTATTGATAATCTCCATCCCCTTAAAGGTATCAAAATATCTGTAAATATATTTATAAGCAGTAACACTATCACCGGCATAACACTTCTTTGCTTTATTTAATATATCCTGTCTGTATACGGTCTCATTAAATGCTTTTACAACATTTGCAATAAGCTCATCACGCTGGGAATCCAGATGCCTTTGTATCTTTTTGGCAAATTCCATAAGCATGATACATCTGTCATTAATTGAATATGACCTGTCCTGAACTATCGAATATGCCGTCCTTCTGGCTTGCAATAACTGCATATAAGTTACGGGGTCTATGTCATTATACGTCTTAGGAAACTCGTCATTTTCTTCTGTTACAAATTCCAGTCTGTCCTTGTAATTAAATATTATCTGTCCGGCAGTTATACATGATGGAGCAATTCCTATCTCCTTCGTATTACCATATTCATTAATGAATCTTGGAAATTCCGCACATGTATCACACAGCTTATCTTCTCCTAATTCGATATAAAGGTCACACAAATTCTTTTCATTAAGAAATGGACATCTTCCATTGTTAAGTGTAAATGTACAGCCACCCTCTTCTGATGGAACCATAACACTTTTAAGTCTCTTTCCAAAGCTTCCTTTAACAGACTTATAATATTTATAAGAAGCTTCATCAACGTCCACATCCCAGCCGGCACAGCACGTATCTGTACATGCTCCGGCTATACATTTAAAATCTTTATAATAAAAAGGTACTGTAATCTTCATAAGCTCCTCCAAATACAATTTTCTCTACTATACCATAAATTAATTTTTTTGAAAATGTAATTGAGTTAATTGTTATATATGTGTATAATCAAATATGTTTATAATTTTAAGACTGTACTAATAATACGGCTAATACAAATAACAGGAAAGGATAAATTATGAAATCAAAAAAACATTTTAACAGTAACAGGCATCGCAGCTTCCATAGCATAATACATGGTGCATTTTTGTCTGTACTAATTATTACTGCTGCACTATTTCTTACATCATGTGGCAGTACAACAGCTAAAAACACTGTATTTTCGGCAGATGACCTGCCTGGCAAGACTATCGGTGTTCAGCTTGGTACAACTGGTGATATCTATGTATCTGATTATGAAGAAGACGGTTCAGATACCAAAGTTGAACGATTTAATAAGGGAGCAGATGCAATACAGGCTCTTGTTCAGGGTAAGATTGATTCAGTTGTAATTGATGAACAGCCTGCACAGGCATTTGTAGCTTCTAATCCTTCTCTTATGATTCTTGATGAGGATTTTATAACAGAAGATTATGCAATGTGTATTTCTAAAAATAAGACTAATTTAAAAAATTCAATCAACGAAGCTCTTGATTATCTAAAAGCTAATGGCACTATTGATTCAATTATCAGTAATTATATCGGTGAAAATGCCGGAAAGACACCTTATACTTCACCTGATGGCATTACAAGAAATAACGGAACTTTAGTAGTTGCAACTAACGCTTATTTTAGTCCTTATGAATATTACAGCGGCGGACAGATAGTCGGTATAGATGCCGATCTGTGTCAGGCAATATGTGATTATCTTGGAATGGACCTTAAGATTGAGGATATGGAATTTGACTCTGTCATCACAGCAGTACAGTCTGGTAAGGCTGATATCGGTGCCTGTGGTATGACAGTTACAGAAGAACGTCTTAAAAATATCGACTTTACTAATACTTATACAACATCAAGTCAGGTTATTATTGTAAGAAATAATGATGCCACAGTTACAAATGGCAGCTTCATTGAACAGTTCAAATCAGACTTTGTTACAGATAACCGTTATTCATATATATTTAAAGGTCTTCTTAATACTCTTGTAATTGCTGTATGTGCAGCACTTTTAGGTATTGTAATTGGATTTATTATAGCTGTTATACGTTCTAACCATGATATGACAGGACATTTAAAGATTGCCAATTTCATATGTAATATTTACCTTACGGTAATCCGTGGAACACCTACTATGGTGCAGCTCCTTATTATATATTACATAATATTTGGCTCAGTTAATATTAATAAAATAATTGTGGCAATACTTGCATTTGGTATTAATTCAGGTGCTTACGTTGCCGAAATTGTTCGTTCAGGTATTATGTCAATAGATGCCGGACAGTTTGAAGCTGCACGAAGCCTGGGTCTTACATACCGTCAGACCATGGTAAACGTAATCTTCCCACAGGCATTTAAAAATGTTCTTCCTGCCCTTACAAATGAATTTATCGTATTATTAAAGGAAACATCTATCAGTGGTTATATTGGTCTTACAGATCTTACCCGTGGTGGTGATATAATAAGAAGTATTACATATGATGCCATGCTTCCATTACTTGGAGTCGCATTAATCTATCTTGTAATTGTAATGGTACTTTCAGCCTTTGTAAGAAAATTAGAAAGGAGATTAAGATCTAATGAACGAAGATAAGAAATTTTCTGCCGGCAATGGCGATATTATAATAGAAGTAAAGAATTTAAAAAAGGTCTATGATAAACATGTTGTATTAAGTGATATTAATACAACCATAAGAAAAGGCGAGGTTATTTCAATAATAGGTCCTTCGGGATGTGGTAAATCAACATTTTTACGTTCACTTAATCTGCTTGAAAAACCCACTGAAGGACATATACTTTTCCATGGAACAGATTTAAATGACCCATCCGTTGATATTAATCATATCAGAGAAAAGATTGGCATGGTATTCCAGCATTTTAATCTCTTCCCTAATATGACTATTAAAGAAAATATAATGCTTGCCCCTGTAAAGGTTGCACAGATGGATAAAACAGAAGCTTCCTCACTTGCTGATTCTCTTTTAAAGAGGGTCGGACTTGCTGATAAAGCTGATACTTATCCGGACATGTTATCAGGTGGTCAGAAGCAGCGTATTGCAATCGCAAGAGCTCTTGCGATGAATCCGGAGGTTATGTTATTTGACGAACCTACATCAGCTTTAGATCCTGAAATGGTTGGTGAAGTTTTATCAATTATGAAAGAGCTTGCACAGTCAGGAATGACTATGATTGTTGTTACCCATGAAATGGGCTTTGCAAGAGAAGTATCTAACAGATGTATGTTCTTTGCCGATACTATTATCAAGGAAGAAAACACACCTTCTGAGATATTTGAAAATCCACAGACAGACAGATTAAAAGATTTCCTTTCTAAAGTCTTATAAATTGTGATTGTATAATCACTTAATTTAAGGGTTTCATTAGCTGTTATATTTTATTAATAAACTCCCCGCTAACCCTTATAAACACTAACTTTTCTGTAGGTGAGCTTTCCTTTAGGTATTCCCTTGTGTTATATCGTTTCACAAGGTTTTACGAACCCTCGTAAGGGAAAAAATAAGGGAAGCAAAATCGCATAACACGTTATAGCATAATATGAACGGACTGTGTGAACTGCTTGAAATGCTTTTTGAATTTTACAGAAAAGAGGATTGGTTTAATGAACATAATATATGCAGATTACAACATTTATCATAACAGCATTGATATATGCACTTATGCCGGATATATTCTTCGGATTGATTGTGCAAAGGCAGAGGAAGGATTAAAGACATCACCTAATTCAGAGTGTGCCTTAAATGCTTTGGCAATAGACAATCCTGTGAAGTATGCTCGACTTTATCTTGACGGTACTATGCAGATGTGGATAGATGCGGAAGATTCGTTGGAACTATGGTAAATAATTCTTAAGTCAAAACAAGCACCAAATGACATTACAATTCATTTGGTGCTTGTTTTATAGATTCCATCCTCGATAGTGTATGTTGCTTCATAAACTATTTTGCATTGTTCATCAATGCGGAAAATGTCTATATAGTTATCAATCAGTAACTAACGGTAGACTTTTCCAGCATCTCTGCCCTCGTTACGCTCTTAATGGGACTGCAGAAATGTGTGTAGGTTTAAAATAGACTTCTTAATCCTATCTACCTGTCCTTTGGCATAAACCCTTATTTTTCTTCGTTGGTTTCTTTAAGGGGCATTTTTCTCCCCATAGTGTTCTTTCATCTGGCAATATTTAACTGTCACATGAACATAACAGCTATTTCTGCTTATTCGCATTGTGGTTCATTATATTGAATAAAAATAGCATAAAACACAACGTAATCGGAAACAGGAGTCCAATGCGCATGCCCACATGAATACTACCTCCAAACATGTCCGCAACCCTTCCTACAATGGCTGGACCTATGCTTCCTCCAAGATCACCTGCCATTGCTAAAAGTGCAAAAAGTGCAGTTCCTCCTGTTGGAAATGCCTTGGAAGAGATGCTGATTGTACCGGGCCACATGATTCCTACAGAAAACCCACATACAATACATCCAGCAAGTCCAATGATCGGATTTTCTGAAAATGACGCTAATAAATAACATACAAGACATAAGATACCGGAACCAATCATAAATCTGTTTAGTTTCATTTTATCACCGGCTTTTCCAAACAACACTCGTGAAATTCCCATCGTCACAGCAAACATACAAGGTCCGGCAATATCTCCCACTGCCTTTGAAAAGCCTAGGGCTGATTCTGCGTACGCAGATGCCCATTGTGCCATTGCAAGCTCAGATGCCCCAGAACAGACCATCATCACAATGGCAATCAGGAACATGGAATTTGAAAATAATTTTCTGATTCCCATTCCCTGTCCTTCCTCTACTAATGATTCAATCGGACAAGTTGCAAAATTAATAATATTGATAGCAGGAATTAATGCAAAAATAACAGCAAGCCATTTCCAGCTGCCAATTCCAAATAGCAGAAAGAAAACGGTCGAAACAAGTATAGTTCCAACTGCTCCCCAACAGTAAAAGGAATGCAGAAGGCTCATAGTAGCCTCCTTGTTCTCAAACGGACATGCTTCCACAATAGGACTTCCTAAAACCTCGATTAAGCCACTTCCAATCGCATACAAAATGACACTTATAATAATACCAATAAACGGAGATGGAATTATTTCCGGTAAAAATGCCAAACCTACAAGGCCTGCAGCCGAACATACTTCAGAAGCAACAATGCATACTCTATATCCAATTTTGTCCATGTACTTGGCACAAAACAAATCTACCAAAAGCTGTGTAAAGAAAAAGGATGTTGATATCATAGCAATGTTTCCAAGTGAAATATTGTAATCTGTATGAAATTTCAGAAATAGTAAAGGTGCAAAATTCGCAGCAACTGCCTGCGTAATAAATCCCAAATAACACGCCAATTTTGTCTTTTTATAATTCTTCATCATTTTTCCTCAACTCTCTTTGTTGTTATTCTTAGATAATGCTCATCTCCACACCAAACACTTCCCTCATAGAACGCACCTAAGTATCTTGGTTCACAATTCACTATAAATGACTTTTCAATAAGCATTAACATAAATTCATTTACATGTTCCTCATTATCTAAAATGATAGAAATACATTCTTTTTCATCACATAAACCAAATTCAACCTGTGCATACATTTATCTTCTCCTTACGGCTAAATAGAACTATATAGCAATTCTATTTATTTTTCACTATATAATATCGCAATTATGCTGTATAATATCGTAAAACAGATTGTTCAGGAGGGGACTGCCATGTCGCAGAAAGAAAAGAAAAAGCTTGTAAGTATAAAAACCGATGATACACTGATGGAAACTGCTTTACATGGGACTCATCTTTTTCCATACAAACTCTATGATGAAAACATAACCGATTATGATTTTAACTGTATTGACTGGCATTGGCATACCGAATTTGAATTTGTATATATTGAATCCGGTATAGTTCACTTTAATGTAGGAGAAGATAATTTTGACATGTCCGAGGGACAGGGAATATTTATTAATTCCAAAGTTATTCATAAAATGCATTCCGAAAATGACGCTGTAATTCCAAATTTTCTCTTTCTTCCGTCTCTGATTGCTCCGAAAGAAAGTTTAATCTATCAGAAATTTGTGTTACCCTTTCTGAACTCATCTTTGGGTTATTACATTTTTTCTTCTTCACAGGAATGGCAGAAAGAAATTTTGTCTGAAATGCAAAAGCTTATACAGTTTAGCAGAGGTGAAATAAATGAACTACAAATATCTGTTCAATTACAAAAGATATGGGCACTCATAACTTCAAATGTTATTTGTTACCCAGAAACTGAAAATGTGAATGCTTCCTCACTTGCACGGTTACAAATGATGATGCAGTTTATACATTCGAATTACCCTGAAAGCATTTCTCTTTTGGATATTGCCAAAGTTGGGGAAGTGAGTATCAGTACTGCCTTGAATTTGTTTCGTAATGTACTGAATACATCTCCTGTCAACTATCTGATATGCTACAGGTTAAGGAAGGCAGCATTACTTCTTACCAATACAGAAAAAAAAGTAAGTGCCATTTCAATAGAAACTGGATTCAGTAATACAGATTATTTCTGTAAAACATTTAAGAGAATGTATTCCTTAACTCCTACAGAGTATAGAAACGTAAAGAAATGAATTATCCGACGAAAAAAGGGCGACTTATCTCGCCCCTTTATCTCTGCTATGGTAATTCCTTTGTGTATGCTGCTGATCAGCTTCTCTTTGATATATCCGTAATCTTTCTTCAAAGGTTGCTTTTGGTGGTGTTTTCTCCCCATAGTTTTCTTCCCATGTGGCAACATCCATCTGATACTTATACGTGGCATCCTGAGCGATTTTAATTGCATTATAGAATTGCTGTACAGTATCGAATCCATATCTTTTTACAATACCGGATAATCCCGATTTGAGAATATCTATTTCCTCATTCTTTCGCTCAATCTTACTGTCAAGCTCCCTCTTCTGTGCAAATCGTCTCGTTCTATCTCCAGCAAATTTCTCTCATGCTCTGCTTTGAAGATTATTTCGTTTTGCTTATCCAGTTCATTCTTAATTTGCTGTAACTTTGGATAAACAGCTGCATCCGGTGGCATGGCAGGTTTGGGTGGTATCTGCGGTTTGTGCGGTTCTGTAACCTCTTTATTTTCAACAGTTGGAACAATCGCAATGCCTGGCGGCGGTGCTACCCACTTTTCTTCCTTTACCACGGAAGTTACCTTGCACCACAGCTAATCAGAATTGATTTCGCTGTCTTTCCAGTAACATAATGTCAATAGTTTTTAAATGGGAAAAAATAGAGCATATAGATTTCTCTATACACTCTACCTTTTCATTTAATAATATTTTTGAGTTTGAAAAACTAGAATTTATCAAACTATCTTTTTCCGAAATGCAAATGTTCTGTGAATAATGTTTCATAAATTTTTCAACAAGTTCCGCTGATTTCTTAATAATTCTCTTCGTGCACTTCAAAATAGCTCTGCGGATGATTACATACCGGACATACATCAGGAGCTTTTGTTCCTACCACAATATGTCCACAGTTACGGCATTCCCATACCTTAACTTCGCTCTTTTCAAATACCTGTGCAGTTTCAATATTCTTAAGAAGTGCACGATATCTTTCCTCATGGTGCTTCTCAATCTCACCTACTGCCCTGAATTTTGCTGCAAGCTCAGGGAATCCTTCTTCCTCAGCTGTTTTAGCAAAGCCATCATACATATCTGTCCACTCATAATTTTCGCCTTCTGCCGCTGCCGCCAGGTTTTCCTTTGTATCACCAATTCCTGCTAATTCCTTGAACCACATCTTTGCATGTTCTTTCTCATTATCTGCAGTCTTTAAAAACAATGCTGACATCTGCTCGTAACCTTCCTTTTTCGCTACAGAAGCAAAATAGGTATACTTATTTCTTGCCTGTG